>UMAM01043106.1_pt1 | contig 15054 bp, 14 predicted proteins | sample 1963711 | NCBI WGS metagenome assembly UMAM01 (sample SAMEA4835916, study PRJEB28245) | human gut metagenome | biome: gut microbiome; material: fecal sample | place: Denmark | collected 2008
CATTTGAGTTCCAGCACGGTAACACCGTAGTCTCCCTCGCCGTATTCTCCGGCGCGAAAAGATGCAATTCGGGGATCGCTCTTGAAATATCCCCAAAGGGCTTTGCGGAGCGCTCCCGTTCCCTTTCCGTGAAGCACCGTCACGGTTTTGACGGAGGCAAGATTTGCGCTGTCTATATAGTTGTCCACCATAAACCACGCATCATCTCCCGTCTGTCCGCGAACATCGATCTGCGGTTTAAAATCTCTGCAGACAACCGCTCTGACCGAGGATTTCGTATCTTTCTTTTTTTCCTTGCTTACGCTCTCGTCAAGTCTCAGCTTTTTTTCGTTTATACGCGATTTCAAACTGCCCATCTGCACCATGCAGTAGCCGTTTTTATCGGCGGGACTGATGACAGTTCCCTCTGTGCCGAATTCACGGTGAATGATACGGTCTCCGTTTTTCAGAGGACGAGGAAGAACGTAGTCTCCGTCGTCCTTGTATTCCACGGGGTTTATCTCATCGTCAAGCTTGCGCAGCTTGCTTCTGACATCCTGCTTTGTCTTCTGGTATTTATCCGAAAAACCCGCCGAATCCTTTTCTTTTCTGACCGCGTCAAGCTCGGCAAAGATATAGTCAACGCTCGCCCTTGCACCTTCAAGCATCGTGCGCGCCTTTTTCATCATATCCTGCGCCTCACGCTCGCTTTTTTTCAGCTTTTCGTCAAGCATCTTTTCGGTATTGCTTTTTTCGATCTCTAGCTCCGCACGGAGTTTTCTTGCATTTTCTCGTTCGGTATCAAGCTCAAAGCGCGATTTGTCAAGCTTTTCGATAACTCTTTCAAACTCCCTCGTTTCCGGATCGACATGCGCTTTGGCACGTTCTATGATTTTTGAAGAAAGTCCGAGATGTTCTGAAATTGCAAACGCCATTGACTTTCCGGGAGTGCCTATTACAAGTTTGTAGGTTGGCTTCAATGTGTTTATATCAAATTCGCACGAAGCGTTCATAACTCCGGGGGTTTCTATTGCAAAAGCTTTTAACTCGGCATAGTGCGTAGTAGCTGCGCAAAGGGCACCGGAGGCAAGGATATGCTCAAGCACCGCAGTTGCGAGAGCAGCGCCTTCCACGGGATCGGTTCCCGCCCCTAGTTCGTCGAGGAGGACAAGCGATTTCGGTGTCATTTCCGAAAGTATCGAAACTATGCTCGTCATATGCGCGGAGAATGTCGAGAGCGACTGTTCTATGCTCTGCTCGTCTCCGATATCGGGGAAAATTTTATCAAATACGCATATCTGCGATCCGCTTTTGCATGGGATATGAAGTCCCGACTGCGCCATCATGGAAAGAAGTCCGAGCGTTTTCAGCGACACGGTCTTGCCGCCTGTATTCGGCCCCGTGATAACGAGCATCGAATATTCGCCGCCGAGGCGAACCGTAACGGGCACAACATCCTTTGCGGGAATAAGCGGGTGACGCGCGTTTATCAGCGACGCCTCGCGCTTTTCAGTTATCACGGGTTCCCGTGCATCCATGTTGAACGAAAGCTGTGCGCAGCCGAAAATAAACGCAAGAAATGTTATGTTGTCGTAATTCAGCCGAAGCTCACCCGAAAAAGCGGAGAGCGACGCGGACAAATCGTAAAGGATTCGCTCAATTTCGTGCGTCTCGGATGCCTCAAGCTCTCTGAGCTTGTTATTCGCGTCAATGACTGCAATCGGCTCTATAAACAGCGTCGCGCCGGAAGCCGAAGTGTCGTGGACAAGACCTCTAACCTCGCTGCGGTACTCAGCCTTTACCGGAACAACGTAACGACCGTTTCGCTGAGTAACAATATTCTCCTGAAGATACTTTGAATACGCTCCGGAAACATACTTCTGGAGCATTTCCTTTATCGAGGAATTGGTCTGCTTTATTTTTCTCCGGATATCGGCAAGTGCGGGGCTTGCGTCATCAGCAACCATGTCCTCGCTCACTATGGAGCGGAAAATGCGGTCCTCTAAACGTTTTTCCGGCATGAGGCGTTCGAATATCTCTCTTATCGAGTACTCCGCCTGATCGTGCCCTTCCCGGATGTAATTTCCGAGTGAGCGCGTTGTTCTGAGTACGTTCGCCGCATCGAGAAGCTCACGAAGTGTCAGAACCGCGTTCTTGTCCGCGCGGTCGAGAATCGGGCGAATATCCTTTATCTGACCGAACGGCGGCATGCCTTTGGTCGTCATCATTTCTTTCGCTTCGCTTGTCCGCTTAAGGCTTCTGCGCACTTCATCCTCATATATAAAAGGCTCAAGGGAAATCGCAAGCTCCTTCGATCCATCGGTCGGACAAACTTCGGCAAGTATATTTTTTATTTTATCAAATTCAAGTGCAGTTTGTGTCCTGTTCAAATCAACCACCCTGTTCCGTAATTTTTTTATAAAAGTCAAGAGATGAATAGCTGTGCTCTATCTGATTCACAAGATATTTTTCGCACACATACGAAAGCTCTTCGAGAGATTCGGGATTCAAAGAAAATGCGAGCATCTTTCTTTGATCGGAATATACTATGTACCTCATCGCCTCAAGCACATCCGGTAAAATCTTCAGATAGATATCGGCAGTTTCATCTTCGTCGGAATTTCTTTTTTCCCTCTCGTAATCCCCACGGCAATCCGGACAAACGATCCGCCCGTTCATGACATCGAGATACATTGTGCTGCCCTCGTATTTACCGCAGCGGCAGCATGCAACGAGATCCGGACAAAGTCCGGAAAGAGCGAGGGCTTTAAGCTCAAAAGCCGCTTTCACCGCAGCCTTGGAATATTTGCCTTCGGAAAGAGCATATAAAGCATTCAGCGTAAGCCGAAGGAGCGGAACATCCGAGCTTCCTTCAATCGAAAGATCGCAGCAAATATCGCACACATACGCCGCCAGCGCAAGGGCATCAAGATCCGTGCGTATACCGTAAAATGCCTCTTTGAGTTCACTGTCCGCAATGTAGTAATACTTTCTTTTTTTCAGAACGTAAGTATTATAGGTGTACGGCTGTGTCGTAGGCATATGCTTGCTTTTAAGGCTTTTTACGCCCTTTCCGGTAACATATATTTTTCCAAGCTCATTTGTAACAACGGTAAGCAATTTGTCATAGTCCCCGATATCGGTTTCCCTGACAACAAGCCCGTTAACGATGATCTCCTCCACTCCGCACCGTCCTTTCAGTTCGTGCCGTCAGATTTCCTTCGGATTGAAGCCGAAATTGTTAAGGCTGACATCGCTGTCGCGCCAATTTTCCTTGACCTTCACCCAAAGGTCGAGAAATACTTTGACACCGAAGAAGGCTTCCATATCCTCGCGCGCGTAAGTACCGATCTTTTTCAGTGTCTGGCCGCCGCGCCCGACGATTATTCCCTTATGTGAATTCTTTTCGCAGTATATCTCCGCGCGTATTCTGAGAAGTTCCGGAGTCTCCTCAAACTGCTCGATCATAACCGCAGTCCCGTGAGGGATTTCCTCGGAAAGAACCCTAAGAAGTTTTTCGCGTATGATCTCGGCAGCGATCTTGCGTTCGGGCTGATCGGTAATAACATCTTCGTCAAACATAAACGGTCCCTCGTGAAGGAACTGTCTCGCTTCTTCAATAACAACAGATACATTTTTCGAGTTCACCGCGCTTGCCGGAACGACGGCATCAAACGAATGAACCGCCGCATATGCGGCAATCGACTCCGCCAGCGCCTCGCGGTTGCAAAGATCGATCTTATTGAGCACAAGCATGGACGGAAGAGAATTTTTCTTTATCTGATTTATAACCGAAAGCTCGATATCTCCGGGAGAACGTCCCGCCTCCGCTATAAGCATAACCGCATCGGCAGACGCCACCGTCTGACGTGCGGATTTGTTCATGTATCCGCCGAGTCTTGTGCGTGCCTTATGCACTCCGGGAGTATCGAGAAAGACAAACTGTTCTTCCCCTTCCGTAAGTATTCCGGTTATTCTGTTTCTTGTAGTCTGCGGCTTCGAAGAAACAATTGCGATCTTCTCGCCGAGAATCGCATTCATAAGAGTGGATTTACCCACATTCGGTCTGCCGCTTATTGCGATAAATGCTGTCTTAGTCATATGTTAAAACCTTTCCTTCTGCCGGGATTCAGCGCAGTATCCCGAGCCTGTCCATTATCTTATCTTGAAGTGAGAACATTTCCTTTTCCGCTTCATCGGATACTTCATGATCGTACCCGAGTAAATGAAGAACGGAGTGAACCGTGAGAAATGAAATCTCACGCTGAAAGCTGTGTCCGTATTCCGCCGCCTGCTCTTTTGCGCGTTCAGCCGATATAACAATATCTCCGAGAACGACCGGAGCAGGTCCTTCCTCCGGCATATCGTCATCGGTAAAAGAGTACATCGGAAAAGAAAGCACGTCGGTAGGGCGGTCAACTCCACGGTACTCGCGGTTCAGCTCATGAATATGGATGTTATCCGTCACAGTCACGGAAATGTCGCAATCGCGGATAAAGCCCATGAATTCAAGAGAGCATTCCGCCGAAGCGAAAATGAGTCCGAACAGCTCCCGCAGGTCGTTTTCCTTACAGTGCTCGGCGCAAAAATCAATCGTAAGCATTTATTTCACCGTTCTTCCCGAAGGACGGTATGTCTTCGTTTCTCCCGTCCGTTTTATTTTCTTTTCTCGGTCGTATCTGTCATACGCCATAACAATCTTTTGTACGAGGCGGTGGCGAACCACATCGTGCTCGTCAAACTCATGTATCTCGATCCCGTCGACGTTTTTAAGTACCTTCACCGCCTGCGCAAGTCCGCTTTGACCACGCTCGGGAAGGTCGGTCTGCGTAAGGTCTCCCGTCACTACAATCTTTGACCCCGCGCCGAGTCTGGTAAGAAACATTTTCATCTGCTCCGGGGTCGTGTTCTGCGCTTCGTCAAGGATTATAAACGATTCGTCAAGTGTACGTCCGCGCATATAGGCAAGAGGCGCGATCTCGATAGTAAGCTTTTCGATCATCCTTGCACAGTTCTCCGGTCCGAGCATCTCATAAAGCGCATCGTACAGCGGGCGCAGATAAGGGTCTATTTTACTCTGAAGATCTCCGGGCAGGAAGCCGAGACGTTCTCCCGCTTCGACCGCGGGACGTGTGAGAATAATCCGCGAAACCTCATGGGCGCGCAGTGCTTTCACCGCCATTGCAACTGCAAGATATGTTTTTCCGGTTCCAGCCGGACCGATTCCGAAAACTATAGTGGAATTTTTTATTTTATCGGTGTACTTCTTTTGCCCGACCGTTTTCGGCTTTATCGGTTTGCCTTTGAGCGTAACCGCAACCGTGTCTCCGTCGAGCTGCTCAAGCTCCTCGCTTTTTCCGTTTCCGATCATGGATATCGCATAATCTACGCTCTGTTCCGGAATATCCGTTCTGCGAGCAATTCCGTAAAGATACGATATAACCGCGTATGCCTTTTCGACCGATTCGCTTTCGCCTTCAATAAGAATCCCGTCGGAGGACATACCGTCGGCATCTGCCGAGCGGTTGAATATTCTTACTCCGAACGCTTCTTCGATCTTCGCGGCATTGCTGTCAAACGTGCCGAAAATCCTTCCTGTGATTTCGGAGTTTTCAACTGAGAAAATTTTACGGATCATTAGCCGAACCTTTCATCTCACCGTCGTTCACTGTAAATTCCGAACATACGGCAATATTTTTTATTATATAGATTTTTCCCGTCATCCGGTACACACCGTCTTCAAGTTTTTCTTCCGTTTCCGAAGAAACTATCTCCCCTTCTTCGAGAAGCTCACGCACACTGTCCGAAAAAGCGATCTTAGCTTTTTCCGCAGCCTCGCTTTCGGTCAAAATCTTCGGACGGTATTCGTATTCGGCGTCCGTCTGTACGGTCAGCCATATCGGGACCGTAACACTTCCGAAAAAAGTAAGCTGGCTGTTCCTTTCTATTTTATCATATTTGGTATAGTTAATGCTACTGTTTGAGAAAAGATTTTTCTTTTTTCCGAAAATTTTTACACCTATCGACTTCTTTTTATTTCCGGTATATACTTTTTCTTCACTTTCAAGAGGAATTTCCGCAACTATTTCTCGGTATACCTTTCCGAGAACCTCCCCTGATGCATATTCGTAACGTATTCCGTTTTCGCCGACGGTGATCGCACCCGAAGCAAGCAGCTCGCCTTTTCTCACGGTTTCTCCGACAGACACCGTACTTTTCCCGGAATTGATCTCCGGAAGTATAATCTCGGCATCCTCGGAGGCGGTCAGATTCGCGTACGTTCCGCGCGGCGGAGCAACGCTTTTTTCTCCTTTTTTCCGCTCTGCGACCTCAACAACCGCCAATGAAGACCTCATATTCACGGATATCCATGCAATATCGTCGGACTGTATAAGAAATTCGTTTGCGACAAGCTCAAAATCAATCGAAGGAATAAATACTCCGCATCCGCACCCAAGCTCCTCGAGCTGCGATATTATTTCCTCATCGCTGACATTTTCATTTCCGACAACGCGGAAATCCCATATGAAATACTTTGAAAAAAACGTGCTGAGAATAAAAAATGCGGCTCCGACCATGGCGCCAAAGCGTCTTCTGTATCTGAAGAAAAAGCCCGGTATCCCGCGAAGCGACGACCTTTTGATCTCAAGCCCTTCTTCAAGGAATTTCTCCGCAAATATTTTACCTTCGCTTTTTTTCAGAGTAAAGCGAAAAAGTCCTTTCCCGTGCTTTTCACGGTACGGCCACAGTTCGTATTTTTTGAAAATATTGACGCATGAAATATACTGCTTTTCCTCCGCGAAAAAAACATACTCACCTTTTATCTTTCCGAGAATCCGTGATATCATCGCAATTTTCCTCCTTTCTCGATACACTCTCAACGGTTCCGTGAACGACTATTCTGTCCTCGCTGAATACCGTAAGCTTCAGGTCTTTTCCGCAAACAACGATATTGTCCTGATATGTGGAAAGAACGCATAATGACGGCGAATAGTCCGATATTCCGGTACAGCCCTGTATCATGACCTCATAAAAGCCGCGTATTTCCACCGTCGTCATTCCGGAAAACGCATTAACGGGTATGTCAAAAAATTCGCCGAGCTTTGCCTTATACTTTTCTCTTCGATTCACACACTCACCCCCGAGCATAAAATCATGCTTTATTAATATTATGATACCGTGACACATTAAATTCATCCCGTTCCGTGTAAACGACATACAGACCGAAAGGCGGAAATAAATGAACCTAACTTCAAAAAGAAAGGCATATTTTCTTTTATACGCTTTTCTCATCGTGCTTTCATGCGTATTCATAATAATGTCCGAGGATATTCAGAATCGCGTCAACGATACTCTGCGGGTGTGCGCTGTCTCTGTTGTTCCATCGCTGTTTCCGTTTATGGTAATATCCTCACTGCTCACTCAAAGCGCTCCGTACCTCTTTTCGGGCAGTTCCGGACATATACCGTTTTCAAAAATGCCTTATCCCGCTTTGCTCGCGCTCTTTCTCGGATCCTTCTGCGGATTTCCGGTAGGAATAGTCACCACGGCAGGACTCAAAAAGCGCGGACTTATAACACGCGACGAAGCCGAACGCCTGAGCGCCGTGTCAAACAACGCGGGGCCCGCGTTTGTTATCGAGGTCGTAGGGTGTGCCTTTTGGGGCTCACGCGCCGTAGGGATAAAGCTGTATCTGATCCAGCTGATCGCATCGTGGATTCTTGCCGTCTTCATCCTGCGTTCAAAAGACGCGGACAGTGCCGCGGTATCACGAAAGAGATCGTCCATACCGGAGCCGTCCAATTCCGCCTTTGCGTCATTTTTCGGCGAAGCGATCGTTTCAGGTGCGCTCGGAATAATAAAAATATGCGCGTACATTGTATTCTTCGCATCTCTCACGGAGGCACTGCGGATCCTCCCATTTGAAATCCCGAAGGCGGTCGAGGGGGCGCTGTCTGCCGTGCTTGAATTCACATCGGGATGCCGGATGGGAGCCGAGATCGGAGGCAAATCCGGCATTGTACTTTCTTCGTTCGCAATCGGTTTTTCCGGAATTTCCGTGCTTCTTCAGGGAGCGTCTTTTGCATCAAACGCCGGATTTTCCCTGCGTAAAACCGCAGCAGTAAAGCTTCTACAGGGGACAATATGCGCAATTGCCGCTTTTTTTCTCATATAGTATATCTGACGCTTGCTTTTTCCCGCGCAATGATTTATAATATAATAGATTTATATTCGGGTTATCGGCATCGGTCGTATAATAATCCGGCAAAATAATAAAAAGGCGGCGAAAGGCATGAAACGGACACCGAGTGCGGAAATCGATGAAATATGCGTATATTGCGAAGAATCCGCGCCTCTTAACGATTCGGATTTTGTTTTATGCCGTAAGAGAGGCATCGTCCGTGCGCAGCACCGATGCAGGCGCTTCGCATACGATCCCCTCAAAAGAATGCCCGCGGAGCATAAAGTTCCCAAACTTGATTTCATAGACATAGAAAAATAAACTCTACGAAGGACGGATAAAAAATTGATTATTGCATTAGAAGACGCGAAATACAAGCTTTCATCCTTTGACGCTCAGATTGACGAGCTTGCCGCGGCACTCAGAATAGACGATCTCAAGAAGGAGGCGGAAGAGCTTGAAAAGCAGACTCTCGAGCCGGATTTTTGGAACGATCAGGCAAACTCAAGCAAAGTACTCAAGCACACTAAGCATATAAAAAGCAAAATCGAGAATTTCGAAAATCTTAAGAATAAGCTTTCCGACGCACAGGTTCTCTGCGAAATGGCGATTGAAGAAAACGACGAATCAATGGTCGATGAAATAACCTCGGAGACAACCGCGGTCGAGAAGGAAATCGAGCGTCAGCGCATAGAGGTTCTTCTCTCCGGTGAGTATGACTCCAACAATGCGATCTTAAGCTTCCATCCCGGTGCCGGCGGTACGGAGGCGCAGGATTGGGCGCAGATGCTCTACCGTATGTACGTTCGCTGGGGGGAACGCCACGGCTTCAACGTAAAGCTCGTCGATTGGCTTGACGGCGAAGAAGCGGGACTCAAATCCGCAACGATAATCGTTGAGGGCGAGAATGCTTACGGATATCTTAAGAGCGAAAACGGAGTGCACCGCCTCGTTCGCGTATCTCCTTTCGACAGCTCGGGCAGACGCCACACGTCCTTTGCATCGGTTGAAGTAATGCCGGAATTTGACGACGACGGAAACATTGAGATCCGTGAAGAGGACCTTGAAATTACCGCACACCGTTCAAGCGGCGCCGGCGGACAGCATATAAACAAAACAGACAGTGCGATCCGAATAGTTCACATACCGACCGGTATCGTGGTGGGATGCCAGACCGAGCGAAGCCAGCTTCAGAACAAGGAAACAGCTCTCAAAATGCTTAAGTCGAAGCTCCTTGAGATCAAAGAGCGTGAACAGCTCGAAAAGATCGACGATATCAAGGGTGTAAAGACAAATATCGAATGGGGTTCCCAGATACGTTCATACGTTTTCATGCCGTATACACTTGCGAAGGATGCCCGCACCGGATATGAGGACGGCAACATTCAGGCGGTCATGGACGGAGAGATCGACGGCTTTATCAACGCCTATCTCAAAATGAACGCACAGGGCGTAAAATAATGAAAAAAGAAGCCTCGCGGCAAAGCGACAAAGCGCTGTTTGAAGGAATGACATCCCTTCGGGCGGTGCTTTATGCTATGGAGAATTCGGTGAGTGACCGAAAAATATCAAAAGTATGGTTTGACCTGTCAAGAGCGGAGAAAAAATCGCGTGAGCTTGCTTTTGTGAAGACCAAATCGAAAGAATACGGATTTGATCTTATCCCCGAGAGCGGCGACTTTATAGAAAGTCGTGCGCTCGGGACAAGTCACGGCGGGATTCTGTTTGAATGTACGGACAGAACCGTCCCTCACATATCGGAAGCGAAAATCCCGGAAAACGGTTTTATCGTCATGCTTGAAGGAATTGAAGACCCATACAATTTCGGGTATGCCGTGAGGTCGCTTTACGCGGCAGGTGCGGATGCCATCGTGCTTTCACCGCGCAATTGGATGAGCGCAGCCGGCGTTGTCTGCCGCTCGTCGGCGGGCTGCTCCGAGATGATCCCGCTTTTCACGGCTGATCCTGAAGATGCCGTCAGCGCACTAAAAGAAAACGGTTACAAAACCGTTTGCGCCGGAATCCGCAACTCTGTATCTGCTTTTGATGCCGATCTCAAAAAGTCGCTGTTTCTTATCGTCGGCGGTGAGCGCCGCGGGATCTCCGCAAAGCTTCTCGCTCTCGCCGATCAAATCGTCAGACTCGATTACGGCAGGACTTTTAACGGTTCTCTTTCGGCGGCATCGGCAGCCTCGATACTCGGATATGAGATACTTCGGCAAAACCGTTCGAAAATTTCCAAAGATTAATCTTGCATTTTCGAAAACAAAGAAGTATAATATATATATACCTGACATAAAGAGATTTTCTCTGAGTGAAAGGGATACGCTTAATAATGACCGTTTATGAAGCCGTACCCTTTTTCGGGTGCGGCTTTTTCGTATTTTAACGTCTGAAGGAGAAAAATATGCAGACAAGAGTCGCCGTCATGGCAGTTATAGTTGAAAAATCGGAATCCGTGGAAAAGCTCAACTCCGTTCTTCACGAATACGGCAATTTCATAATCGGAAGAATGGGAATACCGTACAAGGAACGCAGGATAAACATCCTCTCGATTGCGCTCGACGCACCGCAGGACACTATATCGTCTATCGCAGGAAAGCTCGGAAACATACCCGGAGTAAGCGTCAAAACCGCCTACTCAAATGTGACTGCCGATGAATAAAGAAATTCTTATAGACAAGCTTGCCCGAGAGCACTCTCTGACAGCAGAGGAATACGGAGTGCTTATTGAATCCGCAACGCCTTCTCTTGCGGACTATGCCGCGGCGGCAGCGGACAAGCTACGGCGGAAATACTACGGAACCGACGTATACATACGCGGGCTTATCGAAGTCGGTAACATATGCAGAAACGACTGTCTGTACTGCGGTATACGCGCTTCAAACAAGCACTGCGACCGCTATCTTCTCACCGAAGAGCAGATCGCGGAGTGCTGCCGTGAGGGATACAGACTCGGGTTTCGCACTTTCGTGCTTCAGGGCGGCGAAGGAGGTTTTCCGATCGACGCCGTCTGCTCCGTCGTTTCCGAGATCAGGAAAAGCTATCAGGATTGCGCGATTACGCTTTCTCTCGGCGAGTACCCACGCGACGATTATAAAAGAATGTTCGATTCGGGGGCTGACAGATATCTTCTCCGGCATGAGACTGCTGACAAAGATCACTACAAAAAGCTCCACCCGTCATCAATGTCATTCGAAAACAGAAGGCGCTGTCTTTACGATCTCCGCGATATCGGTTTTCAGGTCGGATGCGGCTTCATGGTGGGCTCGCCTTTTCAGACCGTCGAAACACTCGTCAAAGACTTGAAATTCATCGAAGAATTCAAGCCGGATATGTGCGGAATAGGTCCGTTTATTCCGCATAAGGACACGCCCTTTTACGGCTATCCTCCGGGCAGTGCATCGCTTACGGTATTTCTTCTTTCGCTCATACGTCTGATAAAGCCGAACATACTCCTTCCCGCTACAACCGCTCTCGGAAGTATCGACGAAAACGGGCGCGAGCGCGGAATAAAAGCGGGTGCAAATGTTGTTATGCCGAATCTGTCCCCGATCTCCGTGCGCAAGAAATACGAGCTTTACAACGGCAAGCTGTGTACAGGCGAAGAAGCCGCGCAGTGTATCGGATGTCTTTCCGCGCGCGTTGCCTCCGTCGGATACAAAATAGTAACAGCCCGCGGAGATATTATCAAATAATTTACTGTCTTAATCTAAGAATCAGAAAGGAAAATAAAAATGGCAATCTATGACCCCAAATCTATGAAGGCCGATGAATTCATAAACAATGAAGAAATCATCGAAACAATCGCATATGCGGAAGCAAACAAAGACAACATTGAGCTTATCGATGAGCTGCTCGCCAAAGCCGCTCCGAAAAAAAGCGGAAGCGGTGTAACCTGCACAGGCCTTACGCACCGCGAGGCGGCAGTCCTTCTCGCCTGTACCATTCCGGAAAAAGTTGAGCAGATGTACAAGCTTGCAAACGAAATAAAGCTTGCCTTTTACGGAAACCGCATAGTAATGTTTGCTCCCCTGTACCTTTCGAATTACTGTGTAAACGGCTGTGTTTACTGTCCGTATCACATGAAAAACAAGCATATCGCAAGAATAAAGCTCACTCAGGAGCAGATCCGCAACGAAGTTATCGCTCTTCAGGACATGGGACACAAACGCCTTGCAATAGAAGCCGGTGAGGATCCGGTGAACAATCCCATCGAGTACATTCTCGAAAGTATCAAAACAATTTATTCCGTACATCACAAAAACGGCGACATCCGCCGCGTAAATGTAAACATCGCCGCGACTACGGTTGAAAACTACCGCAAGCTCAAGGAAGCCGGAATCGGCACATATATTCTCTTCCAGGAAACCTACAACAAGAAGAGCTACCTTGAACTTCATCCGACAGGCCCCAAGCACGATTACGACTATCACACGGAGGCTATGGACCGTGCAATGGAGGGCGGCATAGACGACGTAGGCCTCGGAGTGCTTTTCGGCCTTGAGGGATACATGTACGAATTCGCGGGGCTTCTGATGCATGCCGAGCACCTTGAAGCCGTTCACGGCGTCGGACCGCACACGATTAGTGTTCCCCGTGTAAAGCACGCCGACGATATCGATCCCGACGTATTTGACAACAGCCTCTCCGATGACCTTTTCGCAAAGATAATCGCTTGTATCCGTATTGCGGTTCCCTACACCGGCATGATCATATCCACACGCGAAAGCGAGGCTGTCCGCGGAAAGGTTCTCGATTACGGTATTTCTCAGATAAGCGGAGCGTCACGCACATCGGTTGGCGGGTACACGGAAGCCGAGCGTCCGCATGATTCCGAGCAGTTTGACGTTTCGGATCAGCGCACCCTCGACGAAGTCGTCCGCTGGCTCATGGAGCTTGATCATATTCCTTCATTCTGCACTGCATGTTACCGCGAGGGGCGCACGGGCGATCGCTTCATGAGCCTTTGCAAGAGCGGTCAGATTCTCAACTGCTGCCATCCTAACGCACTTATGACGCTGACAGAATATCTCGTCGACTATGCTTCGGAAGAAACAAAGAAAGTCGGCTTCGGCCTTATCGAACGCGAGCTTGAAAAAATACCGAAAGAAAAGGTTCGTGAGATCGCACGCAAGAACATTGAGGACATCAAAAATTCAAATCACCGTGATTTCAGATTCTGAGGAGGTGCGTCATGGGGCTCAATGACAGAGTTTCGGCAGAACGTATTCATATAGGCTTTTTCGGATTGCGCAACGCGGGAAAATCAAGCGTGGTGAACGCAGTAACCGGACAAAAGCTCTCTCTCGTTTCGGAAGTCAAAGGAACGACCACCGACCCGGTTCAGAAGGCGATGGAGCTTTTGCCGCTCGGTCCCGTGGTTATCATCGACACTCCCGGAATAGACGACGAAGGAAAGCTCGGCGAAATGCGGGTTATGCGTGCAAAACAGGTACTGAGTAAAACAGACATTGCGATCTTGACTGTTGATGCCGCCCGCGGAATGCAGGATGCGGACCGTGAGTTGTGCGATCTTTTCTCATCAAGAAAAATTCCGTATATTGTAGTGTTCAACAAGTCCGATCTGCTCGCGGAAATCCCCGCTGCCGCGGAAAACGAAATTTACGTCAGCGCGGAACACGGCACGAACATTTACGAGCTGAAAGAAAAAATCGGAGCACTTGCGGGAAAGCTCGAAAACAAAAAAAGTCTTATCGGCGACCTTATCGAGCCTAACGACATTGTCGTACTCGTGACGCCGATTGACGAATCCGCTCCGAAGGGCAGGATGATCCTGCCTCAGCAGCAGATGATCCGGGATGTTCTCGATCACGGCGCAATAAACGTTGTAGTCAAAGAAACAGAGCTTGAGAAAGCGCTCTCTTCCCTTTCACAGAAACCGAAAATGGTGATAACCGATTCTCAGGCTTTCGGAAAGGTAAGCAAGACCGTGCCGGAGGATATTCTGCTTACATCGTTTTCTATCCTTTTTGCACGTTATAAGGGAGAACTTCGTGAGGTCGTGCGAGGTGCGGCATACCTCAACAGATTGAAAGACGGCGATACGGTTCTGATCTCCGAAGGATGCACACATCACCGCCAATGCAATGACATAGGCACTGTAAAGCTCCCCGGCTGGATAAGCGGTTACACGGGGAAAAATCTGAATTTCGAATTCACTTCTGGAGGAGAATTTCCCGACGATCTTTCAAAGTATGCGCTCATTGTACACTGCGGCGCATGTATGCTTAATGAGCGTGAAATGAAATCCCGAATCGAGAGAGCTGTAGATGCAAAAATACCGATCACAAACTACGGTACGGCGATCGCGCAGTTACACGGAATACTGAAGCGCTCGCTTTCACCGTTTCCCGACATAGCCGAAGAAATATCGTAAGTGTTCAATATCCTAAAAAAGAGTATTCATATATTGCGGATACTCTTTTTTTTGGATATTCACAAGAATTCGCATTATCCGTGAAAAGAAGCACCAAAAAAAGCGGAAACGGTATTCAGTCATTCTTATAAAGAGATAAGAGCAGCACGGTTTTCCGTGCTGCTCTTATCTCTATTCCCTTTTATTAAAGACCGCGCTTAATATAGTGGGTGTGGAGTATCTCATGTGCAATATGGCTTCCGGGTTCCTCAAGGAATTCCTCATAAACCTTTATGCATGCAGGATTCTCATGGGACTTGCGAAGTTCGCTCGTATCATCGTCATGATAAAGCACTGCTGCACGAAGCGACTTGAGATCCGTTGTCGAACGAACGGTTGCATCCTGCACAGGCTGTCCGCCGCCGTTTACGCATCCGCCGGGGCAAGCCATGACCTCGATGAAGTCAACCTGTTCGGTTCCGTCCTGAACTGCGCGGAGAAGATTCTTAGCGTT
>UMAM01057543.1_pt1 | contig 14737 bp, 10 predicted proteins | sample 1963711 | NCBI WGS metagenome assembly UMAM01 (sample SAMEA4835916, study PRJEB28245) | human gut metagenome | biome: gut microbiome; material: fecal sample | place: Denmark | collected 2008
GACATTGCCCTTTCGGGTGTTATTTAAGCCAAAATTATTACTTGACAGGCTTAATGACAGGCAAGTGCCAAACTTCATTGTTGTACTCAGCTATTGTTCTATCAGAGCTGAACCAACCAGAGTTAGCGATGTTGATAAGACACATCTTAGCCCATCCAAGACGATCAGAATAAAGTTCATCAATCTTCTTAGATGCACGCAAGTAATCAACAAAGTCCAACAAGACGAAGAACTCATCTCCACGATACATCAAATCATCATAGATTTGACGGAATCTATCATGGTTGTTATCCCAAGTTCCGTCGATCAAAGAATCGACAACTTCCTTGACACGAGGATCGGAGTTATAGATATCCCAAGGTCTGTATGAACCTTCGTAACGAATCTTATCCAATTCATCAGCATGCTTTCCAAAGATTACACAGTTATCCATTCCGATGAGACGTGATATTTCGACATTAGCACCATCCAAGGTACCCATGGTGATAGCTCCGTTCATCATGAACTTCATGTTTCCGGTTCCGCTAGCTTCCTTACCGGCAGTAGAAATTTGTTCGGAAACATCGGATGCAGGAATGATGATTTCGGCATTCGAAACACCATAGTTTTCGATGAAGACAACCTTCATGTATTTGGAAATCTCAGGATCATTGTTAATCTTCTCGCCCATTACGTTGATAAGCTCAATAATGTTCTTAGCAAGCGAGTATGATGGAGCAGCCTTAGCAGCAAAGATATAAGTATGAGGTGTGATTCTAAATGAAGGATCAGCTTTCATTCTCTTGTAGAGGTGAATTATTCTCAAGACATTCAAGAGTTGACGTTTATAAGCGTGCAAACGTTTGATTTGAGAATCGACAATAGAATTTCTATCGATGGTTACACCATTATGTTCTTGGACATACTTAATCAATCTGTCCTTGTTGTCAGCCTTGATTTCAAGCAATCTATTCAAGACCTTCTTATCATCTTGATACTTCAACAACTTCTTCAAACCATTCTCGGGGTCAGTCAAGAACTCATCTCCGATTGTTTCTCTCAAGAAGCTTGTAAGCTCGGGGTTAGAGCAAATCAAGAAGCGACGATGAGAAATACCATTTGTCTTGTTGTTGAACTTCTCAGGATAGAAATTGTAGAGATCATGGAATGTCTCTCTCTTAAGAATATCGGTATGGAGAGCGGCAACACCATTTACTGAGTATGAAACATGGATAGCCAAACGAGCCATATTCACCATGCCATCTTTGATAATCTTGCAATTTTCAATAGTAGCATCATCCAAATGCTTGGAACGCATGAGCAAGATAGAACGACGATTGATTTCCTCAATAATCATATAGATACGAGGGAAGAGTTGGGCGATGTACTGGCTAGGCCAACGTTCCAAGGCTTCTGCCATAACTGTGTGGTTTGTAAAAGCAAAGCTCTTTTGACAAATCTCCATAGCTTCATCCCAGGACATCATTTCATCATCGATGAGAATTCTCATCAACTCAGGAATAGCCATAATAGGATGGGTATCGTTCAAATGGAATACCCAGTGTTCAGGAATGGAGTGAAGATCTCCATATACTTCCTTATGCTTCTTTACGATAGATTGCATTCCGGCAGAGACCATAAAGTATTCTTGACGGAGACGAAGAAGCTTTCCACTCTCAGTGGAATCATCAGGATACAAAGAATGTGTAATTTGCTTTACAAAATCGAGATATCCACCAAAGTTTTGATTTGAAGGCAAGCTTTCCTCAGAAGGTTCGGCTGACCATAATCTCAAAGTGTTCACGACATGATTCTTGTATCCAACCAAGTCGACATCACAAGGGACAGCCAATACTTTGGTAGCATTAGCAGTACGATAACGAGTGTAACCAGTCTTAGGATCTGTATAAGTCTCAGGATATCCATAGAAAGATACGGTGATAGCTTGATTAGGTTTTCTTGTCTCCCAGACAAAACCGTTCAACAACCAAAGATCAGGTACTTCTTCCTGACGGTTATTTCTGATGACTTGCTTGAAGAATCCATAATCATAGCGAAGTGAATCACCATGTCCTGGCAAACCAAGAGATGCTAATGAATCCATAAAGCAGGCGGCGAGTCTTCCTAAACCACCGTTTCCTAATCCAGCATCAGGCTCACAATCAAGAATATCATCCAAATTTCTTCCTAAGCTTTTAATTCCTTCAGCGACAACATCATAAATTCCCATATTAACCAAATTGGTACGCATTAAACGACCAATGAGGAATTCCATTGAGAAATATATCAATTGTCTACCATTTGCTTTCTCTACAGCATCTTTTGTAGACTTGCAATCAATATTGGCTTGTTCCTTGACCATGCTACCCAAAATTTGATACCAAGCATCGTTAGAAAGATGATCGATATCGCGAGCATAGCGACGAACAGCACGAGCTTTAAACTCGGCTTTAAAAGATTTTTTATCAGCGAAAATAGAATCCATTGTTTTTTTCCTCACAGGCAATATTTTATACTATTTCAACTATTTTGAATAAAAAAAGAAGGGAGAGGTTCCCTTCTTCTAAAAAAACCACAATTTTATTTAGATTAACCGATATTTTTATTTTTATTAATAAAGACTTTTACATCACCATTAATAGAATTTACATCTGCCGGGTCACTTCCAGTGTTGTTTCTTTTAGCTTCTTCGTCAGCATCTTTATTATGGCACAGGAAGATTGCTCCGAAAGAAGGAAGCTTGATAGTAATCCTGTATGGTTGATGCTGATAGGGGTCAGGTCTAGCAAACAAAGGGGCTCCATTATATTGGTTCCAACCACCATAAATACCCTTATCAGAATCAATGACTTCATCCCATTGTCCATCCAAAGGTACACCGATATCGAAATAAGAGTAGAAGTTAGGAGTCATGTTAAATATAAAGACCATGGTTTGATTCATAGTACTTCTTTGGAATACCAAAACTGATTGTGATGAATCATCAGCTAAAATCCATTGGAAGTTTTTGGGATCGAATTGCCCTTCATACATAGCTGGGAAAGCCTTCAATACACAATTCAAATCATGAATGTAACGTTGAAATCCAGAATGTTTTGGATAATCCAACAAATTCCAAGGTAAACCCTTCTTCTCACTCCATTCATCGAAATCACCAAGTTCATTTCCCATGAAATTAAGTTTATGACCAGGATGAGCATATTGATAGGCATATAAGTTTCTAGCTAAAGCAAACTTTTGATCATAATCGCCCCACATCTTGTTAACTATAGTTCCTTTTCCGTGAACTACTTCGTCATGAGATAAAGGCAACACAAAGTTCTCAGAGTAGAAATAAGCCATAGAGAAAAGAATCTTTCCATGTTCATAACTCTTATAAACAGGGTCTTTGGCATAATATTTAAGTGTATCATTCATCCAACCCATGTCCCATTTGTAATCAAAGCACAATGATTGTTCACTAAACCCCTTAGTTACACTTGGATAGGCTGAGGAATCCTCGGCAATGGTCATCAAATCAGGATGCCTATCGTGAAGAATACGATTGAACTCTCTAGCAAAATACACTCCAGCACCATTGACACCACGAGATCCATCCCCTTGGTAGTAAATGATGTTAGAAACAGCATCGATTCTTACACCATCGACATGGAATTGGGTCACAAAATAATCAGCCGAAGAAATCAAAAATGAACGTACAGGATCTTTACCTAAATCAAAGTTTTTGGAGCCCCATTGAGAGTACTCCATATCGCCCTGTCCTTCATATAAATTCGAACCGTCAAATTTTTCAAGTCCATGAGGGTCAGTAGCAAAATGAACAGGAACCATATCGAGAATGACACCGATTCCTGCCTTATGCAATTCATTGATGAGATATTTCAATCCGTCAGGAGAGCCGTACCTTCCATCAGCCGAATAATAGCCAGTAGGCTGATATCCCCAGCTTCCATCGAAAGGATATGTATATAAAGGCATAAATTCGACATGAGTGTAATTCATCTGCAAGATATATTCGATTAAAGGCTTTGCTATTTCTTCATATGTGTAGGAGCCACCATCAGGTTTAAGTCTCCAGCTTCCTACATGCATTTCGTAAATAGAAACAGGCTTATTAAAATTGCGCTCACGCTTTTTCAACCATTCTTCATCTTCGAACTTAAATTTGGAATTGTCATAGATGATGGAGCAGGTTCCGGGTCTTACCTCTGCCTGAAATCCGACAGGGTCTGCCTTGTCATGATAATATCCATCGCATCCCAAAATATGATATTTGTATCTTTGACCAACTTTGGCATCCTTAATAAGAACTTCCCAAAGTCCCCACATATCCACTTTGGTCATAATGTTCTTTCCTAAAGCCCAATTATTGAAATCACCTAGCACTTCAATAGTTTTAGCCATAGGAGCATAAACACGGAATACAACACCAACTTCTTCGCCATTTTCATTCAGCTGTAAATGTGCACCTAAGTAATTGTACGCATCTGCACAACGTCCTTGCAAATAATCAGTGAACCAGGAATATGACATGTTATCCCCCTTTGTTTAAAATCAACGTGTGATTATTTTATTAAATCCAACAAAAAAAATAAACCTCATTTATTTTTAATTTTCTTATTAAAAAATTAGGAGGTTTATTAAAGATTAAACAACTTAAAGCTTGAAGTAAAGATTGCTATTTATTTCTTCTTAGCGATGATTCTAAAAATTGGCTTTCCTTGTTCTCTAAATTTTTGTTCAAATTCAGTCATTACGTCATCTAAGGCTTCTTCTTTGTATTCACCTTCAAAGATTACATCAAAACCAACCACTGAAGAAAAATACTTAGTAGAGTCTTCATACAATTCAACATTATCAGTTTTGAAAACTACCATTCCATCTTTTTTGAGTAAATTGAGATACACATTCAATAAAGTGGGATAAGTCAAACGTCTTTTGTGTTCTCTTTTTCTAGGCCATGGATCCGAGAAATTCAAATAAATACAATCTAAAGATTCGGGTTTAATCTTTTCAAAAACCCTTTCGCAAGGAGCGTTTATAAAAGCATAATTATGATTATCAAATTCAGCAAATAAAGGATCTTCAGATAACTTAATGGCTAAAGAATATGCATTGTAATTCATCTCAATTCCAAGATATTTTCTAGAGGGATTGTCCTTTGCCATCGTAAGCAAAAATCTACCTTTTCCCGACCCGATTTCCAAATAGGAAAACTCAGGTAGATTATTCAAGGAATCTAGATTTAATGCAGTACCAGGATGTCTAGCAATTGTTTCTGGGGCCCATTTTTTTCGTCTTAATCTCATATATATTATTTGCTTTCGTTCTTTTTCTCTTCAGCTTCTTTCACAGCTAAGTTTCCTAAAGCATAGAGACAATGAGCATACATACCGATCAAATTCTTAAAGTCAGGAATTGAGAACCATTCATTGTCACCGTGCATGAAGAAATCTCTACCGGGATACTCACCACCAAAAGCAACAGTATTAATGCTCTCCTTAGCATATGTTCCACCACCGATAGCCAAAGGCTTGCTCTCAAAATCACCAGATTCTTCTTGATAGACATTCATCAAAGTTTTGATGAATGAAGATTCAGGATTAACGTATAGAGCAGGGGTGAAACTATTCATTTTAACTTCATCGGCAGAGGTATTGTCCTTAACATTTCTAATAGCAGTCTCACATTTCACATTTTCAGGTAATCTCATATTTATGTGAAGTGTCAATCTACCAGGTTTATAAGAGACCATTCCAACGCAATAAGAAGATCTATCAAATGCTTTTGATTTGTAATTACCGTGGAATGGAGTTCCATCTCCAGATTTATAATCTTCATAAGCTTCATGAAGCTTCTGTGAACCGATGATCTTAGCTATGATGTTGATCATATAAAGAGCAGCATTAGTTCCATTCCAAGGCATAGATCCATGATATCCGTGTCCTTGAATGGTTAAGATTGTATCGTTCCATGAGCCTTTAATTTCAGGATGATCAGCCAAATACTTATCAGCGATAGTTTTAGCTTTTTCAAAATCGAAATGAAGATTTTTAAAATCATAATCGACCTTGTCACAAACAAGGTTCATAGCAACGCCCCATTCAAAAGGCTGTTCACCTAAATCGACATCATAAGAAGCGTCGTAATCACAAAGAGCTTTTTCAGCATAAATCAATGGGAAATTGGCATCTGGAGAGATTCCATAAGTAGGATATTCCTTGTGAAGCTTATGGAAATAAGCGTTCAAACACTCACAGCCCATCTCTTCGTTTCCACCGAAGATAAAACGTAACCTCCAGCCTTTTATCAATCCTTTATCGAGCAACAATTTAGCTCCGTACAAACAAGCCAATCCAGGTCCTTTATCATCAGCCGCTCCTCTTCCATAAATATTGTCATCCTTGATTTCAGCCTTAAAAGGATCAAAGTTCCAAAAACTAGAAACAGGAACAGTATCTGAGTGAGCATAAACATCGATTGTAGGCAATGAGGGGTCACCATAGGACAATTCAACACAATAACCTTCACAGCGATCAATCTTAAAACCCATTTTTTCGCCGAGAGCGACATCAAAATCAAAAACATTTGCTACATATTGACCAAAGGGATGTTCTTTGGTGATTGTTTCAGGGTCATTATAAGATTTTGTTTGAATATACTTTTGCAAAGTATCAATAGCTTCATCATAATAGGGTTCGGCCATCTTGTTCCATTCAGTATCAGCTCTATAATTTTTCAATTTTTCCGACATTAAAAATATTCCTCCAAAATAAGTACAGCTATATTTTAATTTAAATTTTGAAGTTACAACCAAAATTTAAAAGAAACCATATAAAGCCTAGTCGAAATTAATGTTTTCCTTAAAAGCTAAAGCAATTCCTTTCAAAATCAATAAGGAATCGACAGTAAAATTATCAAACCCGAAACCATTCATGGATTTCGCAAGATATTGGCAATCCCCACCGGTGACGATGATTTTACAATCTTTCAATTTGAAATCAATGATAGTCTTTTCAATCATTTTAACAGCCATACCACCAAGTCCGAATGTAATTCCACTCGAAACTGCACCTTCAGTGGAAAGCATCAAGGTGGAGTTTGGGAAAAATGTCTCACTAACATTTAATAAATCCGTTCCTTGATTCAAACAAGATAGCATCATCGATTTTCCAGGGGCAATAGAACCACCTAAAAATTTTCCACTCTCATCCATCCCTAATAACTTAAAACACGTTCCACAATCCAAGACTAAAGCAGATCTTCTTTCATCTTTAGCCGCAATGATGTCACAAAACAAATCACTACCCAAGAAGTGATAATTAGAGATTTCTAATCCAGTTTTTTTGCAATAATCGAAAATCAAAAATGGTGATATTGACATGTTTCTTATCTGTCTATTTTCTAATACATCTAGCAATGCACCACAAGCATTTCTATTTACAGATGAAATATATGCTCTAGTCTCATATCCATCATAATCTCTAAGCATTCTATCTAAAAGAATATCTAAAATATCACTTAAATCTTCACCTATTTTGACCTGGCTATAATTTACGAATTTATTTGATACACACAGCCCAAAATGAATATTAGTATTGCCGATATCAATCAAAAGAACCACTTTCTTATCATTCATAGTTTGGAAACCTCTGTCTTAAATTATTTTACTTCTTTAGCATTTATAAACCAAGGCCCCACTCAAATCTGTTCTATGAATCGGTAAGAAAAGTTGGGTACAAGTTTCTAAAACTTCTTTATCGGGATGCCCATATTTGTTCTTCTCACCAACCGAAATAACCGCTAATTGTGGATCAACTTTTTCTATAAATTCCTTAGAAGAAGATGTTTTACTTCCGTGATGGCCTAATAAAATAACGTTTGATTTTAAATCTATATCCATTTTTAGAATATCATTTTCAACTGCTTTAGGAGCATCTCCCATTATCATAAAAGAAGTATTTCTCACATTAAACTTTAAAACACCGGACTTTCCGTTTTCATCATTATATTTAGGATTTGCATTTAGATTCATAAAATTTATTCCACCTATTTCAAAAAATTCTTTTGTGTTTTCACAATACTCGTAACCATTAACATTAAAATTTGATATTAATGAGTTTAAAGCTCCATCATGATCCATATCACCGTGAGTCAATAGAACATAATCAAGCTTATCTACTCCAATTCTCTCAAAATATGGAATTAGACAATCCTTAGCCAAATCCACATATAAACTTCCTCCCGTATCGATTAGTATATTTGAAACACCATTTCTAATAAGGGTAGAAGACCCTTGTCCTACATCAATGAAATGGACTTCATATTTAGGAAAATAAGAAGTCATTGTTGGTGTTAATATCAAAGTCAAAAACAAACACTCGAAGATAATTAATGCTTTCTTCGTCTTAAACAATAAAAATATCGAAATCAAAAATAGGATGAAGATTGAAGATATTAAAACGGCTAATGAATAATCTCCCTTCAATACAAAAATGCTAAATCCATTCATGGAATTCAAGACAATTATCAATAAGCCACAAATAGGATTTAATAGGCATCCAATCCATGGAATTAAATAGCACGGGAAAAACAAAATGAAAAAGACAGAGCCGAATTTCAAAAACAAAGGTGTTAATAAAAAATTAAACAGCCCGTAAATTCCATTTGTAAATAACAAACAAGGCGTTATTATACAAGCGGGGAGAAGTCCTTTAAATAAAAGTCTTCTTATTCCATTTATTCTTTTAATAGAAAAAGAAAACAATATATTAAAAATCATTAGTAGGAATGGAATCCAAAAAGTTGTTTCCATGCAAAACCTAGGGAAAATAAATAAAATTATTAAATATACTAAGGAATATCTGTCTAGAGATTGATATTTCTTTTTTTTAATAGATAAAAACGTATCTATTATTTCTTTTATGAGGAGTCTGATTCCAGAAAATGATAAATTTGAGACAAAGCAAAAAAATAATAAAACAGGTAAAGTAATAATTTTAGAATTATCTCTTTTATCTTTCATAGAGAATAACTTATGCAAAAATGAAATAAATAAATTTACATGTATTCCACATGAAAATAATGATGTGATCAACCCGCTTTTTTGAAGCGTATTTAATTCTTCAATCTCAGACGGGGATTTAAAAAAAAGAATTGACTTTGCCAGTACTTTTTCTGTCGGGTTAAAGAACTGCAAAACCCATTCTTGATATTTTCGAATATTGAGAAAGCTACGAAATATGACATTGCAATTCGATACTTTTAATTCAGCAGAAACCCCTTGATTTAAAAGATAGTTCTTAAAAGAAAATGTGCTCTCATAATGAGAAAAAGACAATTCAATTGTTTTCCCTTCAAATTTAATAATATCCAATAAATTAAATTCATTATTCTTACTCGATAGATAATATTTTCCTTTTAAAGTGATTAATAAAACATAATTTTGAGAACTCTTTATTACTATTCCATATGTATTCAAATACTGCTCAGTATTATGCAAATTAATTAAAAGGGCAATGACAACACCAATAGCAAAAACAAATCCCGCCACCAGGACATGTTTAAAACCTTTTCTTAAATAAGTAAATAACAAAACTAAGAGAAGCAATAAGCATATCCAAAAAGAAAAAAATATTGTCAACAATCCTATCAAAAAGGATAATAGATAAAAAAACAACATCTCATTTCAATGTTACTTTGTCTTTAATTTTATCAAACCTTGCCTTTCCTATATTTTTAACATTCATCAATTGATTAATGATTACGTATGGTCCATTTTGAACTCTATAGTCAATTATAGATTGACAATATGTAGCTCCGATATCAAAGACCTTATTCATATCTTCTTTTGTTACAGATTCATCATTGATATTAATTTTAATTCCAGCCTTGGGTTCACAAAAGTCATCAGCTTTAACAGGAATATAGAATTCAGTGAAATCACCTATAGGAGTTTCCTCTACTATTGCATAAGTATCAGCATCTGCAGTGTATCCACCAGCTTTTTGAACTAATGTTCCTAATGTTTCAGTTGGCAGAATAGAAAAAGATCCGGGATGATTGACTTCACCCTCTATTTTCACATTCTTTTCGCCATCTTTTTTATTTACATCTACTACATTACCACCATTTCCACCACTTGTTTTTTTATTGTTATTATCAACAGCGGTCAACGTAACTAACGAAACGACTAAAAAAATAAAACCGACTACAAAGATTTTTATCATAAAGATTTACCTCCATTAAAAATGAAGATTAAATTCAAATAAAGATGCGTAAATTCAAAAAAACTCACTCAATGAAGAGTGAGTTTTAGTCACAACAGAGAAACTACTTAAGAATTTCAATCTTTACTTTATAAGGTTTAGGTGCTTCAACATCTACAACATCACCGACCAAGTGACCAAGAATAGCTTTTCCCAATGGGCAGTCAGAAGCAATCTTGAACAAATTAGGATCACTCAAATCAGTCTCTGTAGGACCGACAATCTTAACAGTCATCTTTACTTGATTAGAAAGATTAGTCAAGGTGACTACAGATTCAATCTGAACAGAAGAAACCTTCTCGTTCTTCTGAACGACTTTATAATTACGAAGTTTATATTCAATATCTTGGATTTCAGCTTCGATTTCACTTTGCTTGCTCTTAGCGGCATCATAATCAGCGTTTTCGGACAAGTCACCTTGTGAACGAGCCAATTTTAAATCTTCGAGGTTTTGAGGCCTTGCCACATCTTCCAAATAACGTAAACGTTCCTCAAGAGCTTTCTTACCTTCAACAGTAAGGATATCATCCTTAGAATTATCTGCCATAAATTACCTCCATCCTTGCAATTACGGATTTAACGATAGAGATTTTAACACGGAATAGACATTTGAAAGCAAAAATAAAACTAAGTATCAAAATAAAAAGAATGCCTTATAATGTGTAAGCACTTTCAAGGAGAGAAGAACATGATAAAAAACTATGAACAATTAGAAGAGTACAAAGAAGAATTAAGAAATGTTCTAAATCAGACGACCAAGTTGGTAGATCCCGCTATGGAACTTGTAATCTATCCATCCATATCAAGAACTTATGAACTATGTTTTTTAAAGAACAAAAAACAGATAGATTTAGATAAGAATTTTATTTTCTACTTCGAAAAGGAATTCAAAAAAATTTCCAAAACAAATTCTATAATCAGTGATGGATTCTATCAAATGAATTATATCGATAATAGGATTTATGTTTCCTACCCGAGAAAAGAACTAGATTATAAAATTGCATCATTCCATCAAGAACCAGTCTTCCAGGAGGCTTTAATAAGGGCAAGATCATTCGGAAATTCAACTGGCCTATCTTCTATAGAAGGAATTAACAATTTCATTGATACATATGGTGAAGTTGATTTGATACAAATCGGTGAAGCTAAGATGCAAATGCAGATGTCTAAAATAATCGAAATGATTTCAAAAGAAAATATTAAATTTATATCTATTTCAGGCCCTTCATGTTCAGGGAAAACTACCACAGCCAACAAGTTGAGAATCGGTCTCATGTCCATCGGTCTTAATCCTTTAAGAATATCGTTGGATGACTATTATTATTTACCATCCCAATGTCCGTTGAATCCAGATGGAACTAGAGATTTAGAATCAATCGACTCTTTGGATATCAAAGAATTTCAAAAAGAAATGATATCATTACTTTTAGGAAAAGAAACAAACCTTAGAACATTTCATTTCAAAGACAAAACAGCAGATTTTAATAGAGTAGCAAAACTCAATTCAAATCAACCTATTATTATTGAAGGAATTCACGGCCTTAATCCAAAGCTTTGGGAAGGAATTGATCCATCGATTATCTTTAAGATTTATATCAGTCCACAGCCCCAAATCTCAATCACTAATTTAAAGCCATTTCCTTTCTCCGAAGCTAGGTTATTAAGGAGATTGGTCAGAGATGAAATCAGCAGAAACACTTCTTTCGAAGAGACATTTTCTATGTGGTCCAAAGTTAGAGAAGAGGAGTTTGAAACAATATATGCTGGAGAAGAAAACGCAAACTTTGTCTTCGATTCTTTCTATCCATACGAATTATCAGTAATGAAAGAATTAGCAACTCCCAATCTTATGAATTTTAGAAAAACATCTCCATATTACGAATATGCCCAATCGCTTTGTAATAATTTAAAACAAATAAAAACGATAGACATCAAAAAAATTCCGGTGAATTCAACATTTAGAGAATTCATCGGAGGAGGATTATATAAAGGTTAAGACAAAGACGATTTAAGATCAGCTAAGTCTTTCTTTGCTATGACTGAGTATGTCTTATTAGAGTCAGGATATTTAGTGATAGATTTCGAAGCTGATATTCCAGCGAGACTACTAGTGTCACTCAAATCCAAATCCAAAACTTCCAAACTCGTATCAGTACCAGTTGTTCCAGTTATCCCAAACAAATTCTTCAATTCTATTTGATTAATAGACAATTTCTCAATTCCAGACTTTTCCTTCGTCGAAGAGAGAGCTGGAATCTTTTTAGTTGAACCAGTAACTTCTTTCATAGTATAAAACTTAAGAGTTAAATTGACTCTCTTTCTCATATTGGAATATAGTTCTAATTCAGAATCACTAGTTACTTTAAACGACTCCATTTCAGTTGTGCTGGCAGGAGATGTCTTCCATCCATATTGAACATATTCTATAAAATTAGAACCAACAGGAGCAGATATATTTTTATTTATCTTTATTCCATTCAAATCATTTTTATCTGCGCTTTGATAATTAGCAAATGTAGATTGGAATCCAATATCTAAATAACTAGTCTCTCCTTCATCGTAAATGAAAGAGCCAGTGGAATTAACTCCCGTTGCATAATGAAGCGTTACTTTTTGTTTGAGCGTGAAATCGACTACAACATTCAAATCACTATCGACCATTTCAGGTCCGAGTTTAGATCCGTTAGATAAATTAAAGCCATTAATAATAAACTTATTTTTATATTCGTCTTTGATGAATGTCTTAAATGTATGTAAATTTAATAATCCGATAGTATCATCAGATGAATCCCATAACAGGCTACCTTTATCCAAATTGATATAGACTTTGTCAATAGAACCATCCACTTCCTTAAAACCATAATGTTCTACCAATGCATCATATTTCAAATAATTTTTAACATTGGCAAGATCTAAAATTAGCTTAGGCTTACCTACAGAATAAATCTTTAAAACAAAGTTACCTTCAACACTCGAAGGAATCTTTGTCGCAACGTCCTTCTTAAATGCAACATCGTTATCTGAATCATATTTTCCATCATTATTAGCATCATAGTACCAGAAAGAGAATATTACGCTGTTATCCTTAGAAATCGGATCCACTACTTTTGTCAAATCCAAAACATCATCAGCATATCCCACAATATTTGGATTAGTGAAACTCCATAGGGCTTCGTCTACATCAAAATTAATTTTAATAGAAGATTGAAATTTAGGATATGCGAAATTATTCCCGGTAACTGATGATTGATCATCACTGCCAAACTTTCTAAAATCAAGTTTTATCTCTTTATTATCTTCACCGATTTGGTACCATCCCAAGAACTTCTTTCCTTCAACATATGGTTCCATATATGTAGGAGCTAGATCAGACAATGAATTGGATGAACTAGTCGAATATTTAGTCTCTTTAAAACTAACTAAATCTATCGGTTCCTTTTGTTCCTCGGATTTATAAATGACATCCGTTTCATCTAAGCCATATTTGTAATCATATGTAAAATTAGGATTGTATTCGAATGGTACATAAAAATTAAGCTGCGCTTCAGATACTTTGACGGAAGTTATTTCCTCAGAGGCATTCATTTCTTTGGAAATTCTAGTAAATGATCCTTTACCTTGATAAGAATCAGGCAATGCACTATTTAATTTTGTACGTACTTCAGTCAAATCTTTAGCATTTAATGAATAAGTATTATATGAATCGATGGTAATAGGTTGAACAGCGTTGAATTTTATCCAGTTTTCAATTTTATTGCCATCGCTATCAGTAGATGTCGATTCTAAAACTATTGGGGTAAATGTTACGGTTAAATTCTTTTCAAAATATGCGATATAGGAGGCTGAACTATAGTTCCATTTTGATTTAGAAGAAAAATCCTCGATATAAGATTTCACTTCATCTCCTATTTTTTGTTTCCATCCCAAAAATGTGTATCCTTCTTTTTCAGCTTGAAGATATCTAACTTGAACAGGCAATTCTCTAGTTGCTATACCCTCAAAAGTATATGAGTCATCAGTACGTGATTTATAATCTCCTTCTTTCAATTGTATATGCTCATTATTATCCTTGGTATGATAATAAAGATTTCCACCATCAGTATAGAAAGTCAGAGAGCCACGAATTTCCTCATTGCAAGATGTCAAAAAGAAAGACGAAAGAACTATTAACGCTAAAGAAAAACTAATTTTTTTCATATTTAACCCCTTCCTTTAACAATTATAATAAAAACAAGTTAAAATAGTATTCATTCTACTTTTAAAATATAAAAAAAGGAGGAAATAATGAGTATTAGAGTACATCATATAGACAAATGGGCATTTATTAACTTAGATTTGATCAATGAAATGTTCGAAAAGAGAAAAAGATGTGCAATTGTCATAGGTGGAGCTACTTCTTCAGGAAAATCTTACTCTGCTGAATACCTTGAGAATTTCTTAAACAAGAACAATATTCCTTCCTTAATAATTTCAACAGACCATTACAACAA
>UMAM01025205.1_pt1 | contig 14694 bp, 11 predicted proteins | sample 1963711 | NCBI WGS metagenome assembly UMAM01 (sample SAMEA4835916, study PRJEB28245) | human gut metagenome | biome: gut microbiome; material: fecal sample | place: Denmark | collected 2008
TAATCATCACACCAATAATAGGTAAAATTATAATAAATATACACAATCCAAAAATTATAATTTGATGTAAATTTTTGATGAATTTAGTTTTCATAAAGCACTTCTTAAAATCCGAATGGGTAGCGACTAATCAAATATGATGCACTATCATAGAATGCCTCAGTTCCGCCAGCTATGCCCCCAGCTAATATTCTACAAGCAAGTTTTGAGTTTATATCAATTGTTGTTCTTCCCACATTTCCAACAATTGAAGACATTCCTGATGCAAAACCCGCAAAAATATTTAATGCACCCATAATGGCAGAAGTTGAAAGTGTCTCACTCCAATTAACATTAAGACTTTGAAAATCAGAATCAATGAGATTAGTTGTTACAGTTCCTGCTATGTTACCAATAAAACCACCAGCAAAGGATGTAACTGTGCCAAGTGCTAAATATCCTAAGTTGAATCTCCTGAAATTTAGGAGGTCTATCTTTTCATTGTTGAATTTTTAATTAATTCCTTACCATTTGAATAGTTCAAGTATGATTTGATTTTTATATAGTCCTCTTCAAACGTATATTCTATAAATGAGTTGATATGTTTGAGCACATCGCCAGATTCAATAAATTTATTAATTCGATTATCTAAATAAATAATTTCTCCTACAGCATTAATTTTTTTTCTTTTCATACAATACCATACGATTTCAACTTTGTTTTCATAATAATAGAACAATATAGCATTTAAAAGCGTTCCATTAGAAAATCTTTCTGTTAAGATTAATTTATTATTTTCATCAAAATAATAAGCAAAGTCTTTGGTTTTTTCATTTTTTGTCAACTTACCATTATATGTAAAATACTTTGTTAATTCTTTATCTGGAAAATACATTCCATAAATAGAATCACCCTTACTTAAATTCCTATATGAATGATTTTTTAGAATATAATTGTATTCCTCTACAACGTTATTATGATTAATCATTATGTTATTTAGTTCATCTAAAACAACTTTATTTTCTTTTATCAAAATTATAGTCCTCCTAAAACAACTTTATAAAAGTCTAACACATCTTCTACACCCTCTGAACCATTTATTAGATAACCAGCTCCCATACTAACATTTAAAACACTATAGTACAGATTTGTGTGAAGTACTCTATGATATCCTTTTCTAACATATACTAAATTTCTATAGTCATTAATATCGATACCAGATTTGGATAAAATTAATCTTGAAAACCACGCTCTTCTATCTGTTCTTGCAATAATATGATGTTTTTCAAAAGAATTATAATCATTTTTAGGCACTAATGATGTTGTGTATGCAACTATTGTATCCTTTACATTTTCTAATGTATCATCTATTTTATCAGAAATTGTGTTTATTGTATTAGAAATCACATGTGTCTCTGCTTCAATTGTTGCAATAGCCGTTGTAGTAGCAATTACTGCTAAAGCTATTAAAGCATAATAAGCAGCCGTCGATAACCCAATACCTATTGAAATTGCAAAGTGTCCTGAAGGATCGTACATATTAATCGGATTATTCATACAATAGCAGTATAAGTTTAAACCATTAATTGAACTTGGATCTAGATACTCAATATCATCTAGTTGAATAAATCTTCCCCATTCTGGTGAATAATACCTTGAGGATACTAAAAATAAGTTAGTTTCTATATCATAATAATACCCTCTATATCTATATGGATTAATTTTACCAATTGTATCCTTTTTGCTTCCTTTGGTTGATACAATATTTCCATATGCATCATATATATAACTTACTACTTCTTTACCTGTTTCATCTATAATTTTTGTAATATCTTTTTGAAGATTTTTTACATAATAATATGTTTCTGTAACACTATCTGTTGTTATTTGAAATCCTACTAAATTTTGCTCATCATAAATATATTCAATCATTTGATTGTCCTGTTTTTCGCCAATCAATAACTCTCCTACATATATATATTCTACTGAATCGTAAGTATTTGTTTCTTCATTATATATTTCCTTTTTTGTTCTTTTTCCATTGCTATCATAAGTAAATCGAAGTTTTATTTGATTGTTTTCTTTTAATGAGATGAGTTTTCCGTTTTCAAATTCTACATCATAATTATAATATTCAAGAGGATTACCATTGATATCATACGTTATTGTAAAAGTTACGCCATCAATACTATAACTTGTTAATCTTGTTTTATTATTTATATCACTATAATAATACGTAATATGAGTTGGTAAAGTTTGATATTCATTCTGCTTTATAGTTCTATTCATACTAATGATATTACCAATTTCATCATATGTATAATTACATTCTAAAATAGTTATATAACCAGTTTCATCATCTTGTTTTTCTACCTTTTCTTTTGTTAACTGATTATACAAATCGTATTCATATAAATATCGCCTATTACTAACTACTTCATTTGTAGTCGTATTTACCCCTATTTCAAGATAACTAACAATATTCCCTAGTTCATCATAGGTATACTGATAGGTATATTTTTGTTCCCCTACTGTAACTTCAGCTTTTTCAATTCGACAAGAGGAAAGATTATTGGTGTTATTTTCCTCAATACTAGATTGTTGCATTGAAGAGTTTTCATCATAGGTATACTGATAAGTTAAAATATTAAGATTATCTTTTTTAACTAATTTCGTAAAATATCTACCTAGAAGATCATTTTCATTTTCTAAAATTGTTTCAATACCCTGATGTTTTATTTTATTTTTATTGCCATCTTCATCGTAATTCAATTCTACTACGCCACTAAGTTCTTCTAATAGATATTCTATTTTAGAAAGATTTGCCTTATCATCATAAAAATATTGAATTTCATTGTGATTACTATCTGATATTTTGGTAAGTTTACCTTCCATATCATAGTTGTTATAATAAATAATATTATCTTTCATATTATAGTAAATTGATACCAAACCTAATTCGTTATATATATATTTTGAGATTAGTTCTTCTTCCTCATTAGGATCATTTTTTTCAAAAACTTTACTGATATTTAATTTATCATCATACTCATATCTTATATATGTACCATTAGGATAAATAATTTTATTATAAAGACCTGTGTATAAATCATTATACATATAGTATTCATAACTAATTATATTTTGATATCCTATATCATTATTTGAAGTACTTGCTATTGAGACTATATCATTGTATCCATTATAAATAAATTGATATTGTATATAATTGGTAAGATTACCTACCTCAACTGTTTGAACTCTTCCTTTTGTATCATAAGTATAGGTGATTTTTCTACTATTAGTTAAAATTTGGGTTAATCTTTCATACTCATCATATATATAATTAGTTGAAGTGTTTTTGGCATCAATAACTTTTTCTAATAAACCACTTACATAATCATACTCATACTTTGTAGTATTTCCAAATTCATCTGTAACTGATGATATATATTGATACCCATCCGAATACTTTGTGCTTGTAACAAAATATTTTTTTGATATATCACCAATAATACTTTCAGCTTCTGGTCCTGCTTGATAACTATAAGAAATATTTGATACATTATGAATGGTTCCCTCAATATTTATTTCTTGCTTATCATAACTTGAAAAATTTGATTCACTAATATTCACATCAAGATTATCATATTCTATTTTGTTTATGTCCCTACCATTTGTTCTTGTTATATGAATTGTTTGATGATTACTTGTAACCTTCGTCGTTTTACCATATTCATTATATTCATATGTATTTTTGTAAACATCTTCAAGTAATACTAGGTTATCAACATAAATACTTGTATTTCCTTCATTAATTATTTCCACTGTAATTTGATGGGCCTCATCCATTGTATCTAATGTTACATTTTCAACTAAATATTGATAGTTACTAATTGTATCATTAAATGAAATTGTATAATAATCGCTAAAGGTATTTGTTAATAAATTGTAAAAACGAATTCGCATTTTAACTTTATTTTGATTTGCTTGAATATAACCACCAAAGGAAAGAGTCGTACCATTTTTGATATGAACATCTATTGTTTGACTAAGTGTCGAATTGCCATTTAACAACATTTCATAATTTCCATATATTTTAGATGGCTCTCTTTCAACAACTTCACCACCTGTCCAAAAATAATTATTTGTACTTTGATAACTGTTTTCAAAAGATGCATCACTTAATAAATTATTACGGCAGTCATTTATACCACAAACGAATGAAACATTATCAAAATAAGCTGTGGTACCATAGGATGTAGTAAGTTTAATTGTAACATCATATGTCGCCATATCATAACCACCAATAGTAAAACTCTTTATATATTGACCATAGTTATCACTTGGAAGAACATATTCCTCCGCAGTTGTTATAATACTACCAGAACTATCCACTGCTTCAATTTCAATATATGCACCTCCACCAGCATAGCCATTATTTTCTTTTACTTTTGCAAAATAAGATAATTGATAAGTTTTACCTCCGTTTAATTTTATGGTTTGTGCTACTGAAGGTTTTTTATTTTGATTATCATTTTTAATTCTTAAGGCATATTTTCCATATAAATTATTTGTACTATCTAAAGATACATTTTTAACTAAATTAGACGTACCATTTATAATTTGCCAATTTGGTATTTCATATGCACTTTGGAATTTTTCAAAACTATGATTATTGATAATATTATAGGCATTGTAAATGGCATCACTTGTTTTTAATACTTTATTGTTTAAATAAGTATTACTATTAGTAGATTCATATTGATAAAATTGTGCATATCCATCACTATCATATACATTAATTGTATGCCCATATGAATCAAATATATAGTTTGTCTGATAATTGTTGCTATCTTTAAAAGTGGTCATTCCTTTTTGATAAGTGATATTCATCATTGGCAAATGACTGAGGGATTGATGATTGTCATATTTTTTTATTTCATATTTTTCTACTTTTTTATTTGTCTGATTATAACTAATAAGAACTCCCTCTTTATTAGTTGAATTCATTTGGTTTTGATAATCATATAAAGAATTCAATCTACCATTTACATCATAGTTATATTTAGAATATGCTTTTATATTATTTGTATCTTTCACATGTTCTAAAATAGAAATTAAGTTTTGATTGTTATCATACTCATAAGTTATCGTTAGAGCAGTTTCATATATTGCATTGCCATCTTCTAAAATGCTATTTCCATTTTCATCAACCTTTTTCCTATTAATTGTTACTTCTTTTAAAAGATCGTTTTCATAGGAAAAAAGAGCACAATTTCCAATGCTATCACTGACCTCAGAAATAACTCTTAAACCACTTGGTAATTCGTTATATGCTATAAATATGCAATTTGACATTCTTTCATCACAAATAAATACCAATTCACCATATACATTATATTTATAAATATATTCGTCTTCTACAATTCTTCGGTAATAATCCGTATAACTTGCCCCTATTTCAATTCTAGCATCATCACCTTCTTCATTTAAATAATATGCACTTCCTGGTATAGTTTCATTTAAGATTCCCTTTTTTTTATAGTAAGCCTTATGCCCTGTTCCATCTATGTATGTATAATAATTGCTACTATTTACTCCAACTACTCCATTTAAATTTTGCATAATTTGAGCATAATTTATTCTCCATCCTTTGCCATATCCTATATTTATATTGGCTTCATTGCTATTATAATAGTGACTAATATTAAAAGATAGTCTTTGGGAACTGTTGGTATAATCTTTTTTTTCAATAACTAAATTACCAGAAAAATCATTTACATACATAACACCAGCACTACCTACATCCACACTATGATATGTCCAATAGTCCTTTAATCCGCTGGTTTCATAATAATTGATTACCAACATTGGTTTAGACGTTGATGAAGGACCATAAAATCCTACCTCTATGTCATTTCCCGTAAAAAGTTGAGGAGAAAATTCCAAAATTATTTCATCATCTTCCCTATTGCGATGGATAGCATCAATGATATCAAATTCATAAAAAGTATCTATAATCTTTTTTTGGTTTGATAAATGCATCTTATTGTAATTTGTTGTTCCATTAATTTCTTCAAAATCAATATGACTTGTTATTTCATTTAGTGAAACGGTTTGTGAAACCACATTATCATTGATTGCATACATTTTTAATTTTGCATCAAGATAAGTGACATTTTTAGGTAAATCACTAATATCAAGACGCATAATATTTACTCTAGATATATCTTCATTGGTTGCACTATTGATATATTTGCTTATTAAAACATTATTTTGAATATTTGAAATAAGATTTCCTTTATTAAAACCTTTAATTGTTACTTTATCATTTATCACATTATTATTATAATTAATAGTCGGATCTATTATAACGGGATAGGTGGCTTCTTTTAACCACTCTTGATTGGGTTTTACTTCAACTTTATATTCACCTTGTTTGATTTCATCTATACGAATTGTTAAATCAAAACTACTATTCCCTTTTTGATCTATCATATAATATGGATCAATTTGGTAAATTATTTCATTGCTTTCGTTTAGGAAATAAAAATAATTATTTTCATGAATTAATTTTAAATTGGTAATTTTTATATTATATGAAAAAGTGAAATTTTCAATATATTTTTTCATAATAATATTTTCTTTAACCCCTATTGTATTTGTAATATATTCTAAATCAACACCTTCTAAAATATCATTATACTTTATATGACCTTCTAATCTAGTTAAATCAGTTTCATCATGGTTCTCTTGTTTGATATGAGTGGCAGTTACTTTATTTATATCCTGATAGGTTATTTCTATTTTTGTATTTTGATAACTGAATTTAATCTTTTTATTTTCATGAATTTTTTTTGGCAATTTTACATTATATAGTAAAGCATCACTACTCCATTCATCACCATTATTTTGAAAGGTTGAATCAATTTCTTCAAACCCTTTATCCTCTATATATTCATGTATTGGTCTTTCATAATAGTAGACCTCAAGACTTCCATCACTTTTCTTAAAAGTTTTTTCATACGTTGTTCTTGCTTCTTTTACTTCCTCAAGAATGGCAATATTATCTTGATTATTAGGATTCAATATTATTTCTTTTGCTTGATCGTTTCCTAGTTTTGCAGCAAGAACTTTAAAAGGAAAATTGCTGAAAAAATTAGCAAAAAATCCTAGTATAAGAAGTGCTACAAATATTTTTCTAATTCTCTTCTCTATTTTTATTATCATACTTCTCACCTTTTCTTTTTTAATTTAGTAACTTTTTTTGTATTTTTTATTCATTTTACATATAGTCACTCCCCCCTGTTATATATTAAAAAAGAAAACTTCAAACTAATTTTTAATCGTTTGAAGGATGGTTTAAAAATTATAATATTATAATTTTACCCCCCAACTTTTGTTTTATTTTATCATTTATTATTTTTTTTGACAAGTATTTAATTAAAAATAAAAAAGAAGTAAACTTTTTCTTACTTCTTTTTTATTCTAACCAATAGAATTTTTCATTTCTAACTTAATGAGTTGATTGAGTTCTACCGCATACTCCATCGGTAATTCTTTAGCAAATGGTTCAATAAATCCCATTACAATCATCTCTGTTGCTTGTTCTTCGGTTAAACCCCTACTCATTAAATAAAATAGTTGTTCTTCACTAACTTTAGAAACGGTCGCCTCATGTTCAATGTAGGATGTGTCATTTTCAACAATATTAGTAGGTATTGTATCACTAGTTGATGCTTTATCTAAAATAATAGTGTCACATTCAACATGACTTTTAGCGTTTGTAGCTTCTTTTGTGTGACGTACAAGTCCCCGATAGTTCACTTTACCTCCACCACGACAAATAGATTTAGAAATGATTTGGCTTGTAGTATTTGGAGCTAAATGAATCATTTTGGCTCCTGTATCTTGTATTTGACCTGCTCCCGCAAATGCAATTGAAATGGTTGTACCTTTTGCCCCTTCACCATTTAGAATACAAGCTGGATATTTCATATTGATATTAGAACCAATATTGCCATCAATCCATTCCATATGACCACCTGCTTCAACCAAAGTCCTTTTGGTAACTAAATTTACAATATTATTAGACCAATTTTGAACAGTTGAATAGCGACAATAAGCATTTTTACCAACATATATTTCAACTACTGCCGCATGTAAAGAATCTTTTGAATATTGTGGAGCAGTACATCCTTCAACATAATGCACACTGGCCCCATCATCAACAATAATTAGAGTTCGTTCAAATTGACCCATTTGCTCAGTATTAATACGAAAATAAGATTGTAGTGGTTTATCTAATTTGACATTTTTTGGTACATAGATAAAAGAACCTCCACTCCAAACAGCCGTATTTAAAGATGCAAACATATTATCAGTTGCGGGAACGACTTTAGCAAAATATTTTTTAACAATTTCAGGGTATTTTTTAATTGCAGTATCTGTATCACAGAATAAGACTCCTTGTTTTTCTAATTCTTTGATTGTATTATGATAAACAACCTCTGATTCAAACTGAGTAGATACGCCTGCTAAATATTTTTGTTCTGCTTCTCTAATCCCTAATTTATCAAAAGTTTCCTTAATTGCCTCTGGAACATCATCCCAGCTACTCTCAGTTTTTTGACTGGATTTAATATAATAAATATATTCATCAAAATGAACACTTGATAAATCTGGACCAAAATTAGGCCATTTCATCTTTTTAAATTCATTATAGGCTTTTAGACGAATGGCAAGCATCCAATCTGGTTCATTTTTCATTTTCGAAATTAACTTAACAACTTCTTCATTGATGCCCCGTCCAGTATCAAAAACAGTTTCAACATCAGTTTTAAACCCATATTTATAATCCCCAACAATTTTTTCCAACTCTTTGTTTTGATCACTCATCTTCTTGTTCTCCTTCATTTCCTAAAAGTAATGCCCCCGCAGCTCTCCAAGCAAGAGTTGCACATTTAGCACGAGGGGGAAAATGATGAATATTCACATAAACAATGGCATCTTCCAATCTTTCTTCATCCTTAGGGATATTACCTTTAATCAATTCATAAAAATCATCAATGATTTCGCTTGCTTCCTCTACCGTTTTCCCTATTAAAACTTCACTCATAACTGATGCAGATGAACAACATATTACACATCCTGTACCATCATGTCTTACATCAACAACTTTGCCATCTTTGATATTTACTTGCACAGTTACATCATCGCCACAAGAAGGATTTTTTAGATGAAGAGTTTTATATCCTTCAATTAACCCCTTATTACGAGGATATTTGCGATGCTCATTAATCACTTGATTATACAATTCGGATATATTATTTGCCATTTTACCACTCCTCAAAATATTTGGCAGCTTCTTTAACCGCTTCTACAAATCTATCAATATCACTATAATCATTATATATATATATACATGCTCTAAGAGTTCCAACACATTCTAACCATTTTATAGTCAATTGAGCACAATGATGTCCTGCTCTTAAAGCAATATGATTTTCATCAAAAATGGTAGCAGCATCATGAGGATGCGCTTTATTTATATTAAAAGCGATAATGCCTGTTTCGGTTGTCATATTATAAACAGTAATTCCCTCAATTTGGCTAAGTTTATCTTTGGCATATTGTAAAAGAGTTTCTTCATGCATCTTAATTTTATCATAACCAATCGCTTCAATATAGCGAATGGCTTCTTTAAATGCGATAGCCTCTGCTACCGGTGGTGTGCCTGTTTCAAATTTAAAAGGTGCATCTTTGGTTATATTAGAGTACTTTTCTACAATATCAATCATATCACCACCATATTCAACTGGCTTCATTTTCTTTAAATATTTATATTTACCATATAAAATACCAAAACCTGTAGGACCCATCATTTTATGAGCCGAAAAGGCTAAAAAATCACAGTCTAGGCTAGCAACGTCAATCCTCATATGAGGAACCGCTTGGGCAGCATCAACTACCACAATAATTCCTCTTTCATGGGCGATTTTAGTTATTTCCTCAATCGGTGTAATATAACCCATTACATTTGATACATATGTAAGCGCAACTACTTTTGTTTTACTACTTAATGTTTTTTGAAAAGCCTCGACTGTAATTCTACCAGTAGAATCAAGAGGGATATATTTAAGATTTGCTTTTTTCTTTTTGCAAACCTCCATCCAAGGAAGCACATTACTATGATGCTCAAGTTCAGAAGTAATGACTTCATCACCTTCTTCTAAATAATCCATACCAAATCCGAAAGCAACCATATTTAACCCATTACTTGCACCCTTAGTAAAAACAATTTCTTTTTCTTTAGCATTTAAAAATTTTGCCGTAAGGGTTCTTGTTTGTTCATATTCAAGTGTTGCTTGATAACTTAAAGTATATACACCACGGTTCACATTCACACCATATAACGTATAATATTCATTTATTTTATCAATAACGCTTTGGGGCTTTAAAGCAGTAGCTCCCGTATCTAAATAGACTAAATCTTTGTTATTTACTAAAACAGGAAAGTCCTTTTTTACATCTAAAAGTTCTGACATCTGCTTTAACTCCTTTCTTTTTAATTTAGTAATTTTTTGGCAAATTCTTTTTCAATTTTTTGTTTTAAACCAGCATCATCAATATGATCTAAAATAGGCTTAACATAACCCATAACAACAATTTTTGATGCTTCAGTTTCATCTAGTCCTCTGCTCATTAAATAAAATAAATCCTCTTTATTGATAGAACCAATAGAACAAGCATGATTTGCTACTACATCATATTCATCTATATACAAATTTGGAAGGGCTTTAATCTTCGCACTTTTTGATAAAGTTAAGCCTTTCGTTTGTTGATGTGCAACCGAAGATGATGCCAAATGTTTAATTGTAGCATTATTATTGATAGTCATTTCAGCTTCATCTTTAGCAATCGCATAATTGGTTAAATTGCTTGATGTATGACCAACATAATGATAGATATCAATAAAACTATCTAATTTAGCATTTTTGGTACATAGTAGTAAATTAATTACTTCAACATTTGCCCCTTTTTCCATTAAGTTTATCGTCCCTTTAATTGTAGCATCATATTGTGAGGTAACAACATTATAAATTTTTAATATAGAATCTTTCTTTAAATGAGCAACAAAAGAATTATATGAAGAACCTACTTTTCCATAGTCAAAAGTAATATATGTTAAATTGGCATTTTCATCTAAATCGATGTTTATTTCCTTTTGATCAAGTGTCTGATTGATAACAATTTTTTCTTCTGCCTTACCAACTTTAATTTGGGACAGATGTAAAAAATTGCTTTTAAAATCCACCAATTTTTTAATCTTAATTTGACTAGCCATTGTGATCACCAAGAGATTCCTTAATTGCACAAGTACCAATTATACCTCTTTTGCTATCTTCGGTTTCTTCTTGCAAACCAAATTCTTCTTTAATAAAGTCATACCCTTCTTTATCAATTTTTTCAATTAATTCCGCACCGCCTGAGGTAACAATTTTCCCCTGCATTAAAATATGAACCCTATCAACACGCAGATAATCTAAAAGACGTTCATAATGAGTAATAATTAAAGCCCCAAAATCATTAGATTTCATCATATTCACATTTTCACCAACAATCTTTAAAGCATCAACATCCAATCCTGAATCAATTTCATCAAGTAAAGCAAATTTAGGTTTTAGCATTTTCATCTGTAAAATTTCATTTCGCTTCTTTTCACCACCAGAAAAACCAACATTTACATATCGGTGAGGAAGATCTGATCTCATCTTAAGTTCTTCTGTAGCTTTTTCAAATGCTTTAATATATTGAATAAGAGAAAATTTTTCATCTTTATTCATTCTTGTATGAAGAGCCGTTTTAATAAAATCTGAATTGGTTACTCCTTCAATTTCACTCGGATATTGCATTGCAAGAAAAAGACCTTTTCTACTTCTTTCATCTACACTCATTTTTAAAACATCTTCACCATCTAGTAAAATTTCACCTTCTGTTACTTTATATTTATAATGCCCCATAATTGTGGATACTAAAGTTGATTTACCAGTACCATTAGGTCCCATAATAACGTGAAATTCATTCGTATTTAATTCAAGGTTAACCCCTTTTAAGATTTCTTTCCCTTCTACTTCTACATGTAAATTTTTTATTTGTAATTTAGACATCTATATCACCTCTAATTTTAGAATTTTACTATCATCTTCCTAATATATTATTATACCATTTTTTGTTTTTTTACGCACTAAATATGAAAAAAAAGATGTTAACCTTTGTTAACATCAATTTTTAACTTCTTTATGCGAAGTCTTTCATTCCTTGTTCAGTACCATAGTATAAGCATTTTCCAGATTTTTTAACATTAGCTTCTTCTTCATCTTTTGATGCTTTGTATTCATCATATGCTTTTTTTGCTTCTTCAGCATCCTTATAATATAAAGCAACTACAAAATCGCCACCAGTTAACATATTTGCTGCAGCATTGATAGCATTATCCCCTTTAGCAAAAACAAAGAAATTTTCATATTTACTTGTTTCAGTGCCTACAATTGCTTTCGCATCAATTGAAAAATAACCAGCCTTTTCCATTTTTTCTTCTGCTTTATCAGCCTTAGGTGCACAAGCAGTAAGAGTCAAAAGAGCCATTAATACAATAGCTAAACTAGATAATTTTAAAACTTTTTTCATATAACTTACCTCCGAATAAATTTTACAAAAGCATTATATCAAATATATTTTAAAATATCAAGTTAAAACTAACAGAATGCATTTTTTAGCTATTAGATTGCAAGTGAAGGTTCTATTTTCATCCAAAGCGAAACCAATTCTTGATCTCTAATGACAACATAAACATCAGTCATAATTTCAATCACTTCATCAAGTGGAGTAGCTTTTCTTTCTCCAATTAACGTCCAGCCTGTTTTATTGTCATAATATGTATCTTGATTTTTTAATGCTTGCACGACCATCTTTTCATTAAATTCAAATCCGATTGGCTCCAGTTTTATTTTTCCTCTTTTTGCAGCTGGGACTTTTAAGTGTTTTTTGTACCATACTGATCTTGGTAAAACTCCACATAAACCAATTACTTCCTGATTATAAGCTTTTAGTTCGAGCCCTGAAAATCCAACTCCCATTGTTATAATAATCGCATTTGTTTGAGCAAGACCAAGTGAGCAATGCTCCATATCATAATGAGGAGTTTTATCAATAATCTGATCTGTTAATTCATAAGTAACTTTTATTTTATAATCTTTATTCAATTCAATACCTTTAAAGGATTGTAATCTTTTAATATAAGAAACGATTTCTTTAGTTTCATGGTCATAATTTTTGATTTTTTTAATATTTTGTTTTTTAGAAAAATAACTATTATACCAACTAGTTATCGGAAAAAGAATGACTAAAATGTTAAAGGCAATAAAATATCCTAAAGCATATTGTTCTTTAAAAGCAATTTTACAATAGATACTACCTGCTAAAAAAATGACTGAAAAAACCGTATTTATGATAGGTAAAACTATACTTGGTTTATTTTTCTTAAGATTGTTAAGGGTTCTTTGTTCTTGGTTATTGTTCATCGTATGCTCCTTTTATTCTATTAGAAAATTTTCAAATCCACTAGAATAATGGATTTTATTATCCATATCAATCCACATGACATATACATCATTTAAATCTTTAATCAAAGCTTTGCCATCATCTAAACTCAAATTGAATAATGCGGTAGACAAGGCATCTGCTAAAGCAGAATCTTTAGCAACAACACTAACAGATACATATTTATTTTCTGGCATTAAAGTTTTAGGATCAATAATATGATGATATTTTACTCCATCAACATAATAATACCTTTGATATGAACCGCTTGTTACAATCGCAAAATCTTGTAATTCTAATATCGCAATATTATTATTAGTAGCCGATTCATCAGGGTCTTGAATTCCCACTTTCCATTTTTCTCCATTTGCTTTTGAGCCAATTAAACGAATATTGCCACCAACATTTAACATATATGATGAAACACCCAAAGATTGTAATTTTTTAGCAATCTCTTCTGTTGCATATCCTTTTGCAATTGCTCCAACATCAAGCCTCATTAATTTATCTTTTAATAAAACGGTATTTCTTTCATCATCAATAACTATATCTAATATATTTGTATGTTTTGCAGCCTCCTCCAAATCGGACATTAGAGGTAATTTCCCTTCTAAATTAGGATGATAGGAAGCATATTCTCTTTCATCATGCCACAATTTTAAAACAGAACCCATTGCAATATTCATCATTCCAGATGTTTGATTATACATATCAATGGCATAGTTTAATAGATCAATAATCTTTTGGTCTACTACTACTTCGTTTCCTACTTCTTGATTAAGCGTATAAAGATTATTTATATTTTCATAACTATCATATATATCATATAAACGATGGTATTCTTTTAATAAATTTTCAATATATATAACTCTTTCATTAAAGTCTTCTTCTTTTTTTTCATAACCAATAATAGTAGTAACTGTATCAAAATAATCAAAATATGTAATAGAATAAGCTTTATACTGATTTTTCTTACACCCATTTAACATTATAATACAAGAAAAAATAAGCATAACTCCTATTAGTTTATTTATTTTCATTTTTTATTTCCTCTTTTTAAAAATAAGAGAAGATTTTATTTGTCTTTCATCTTCTCTTTTATTTTAACTA
>UMAM01058031.1_pt1 | contig 14686 bp, 8 predicted proteins | sample 1963711 | NCBI WGS metagenome assembly UMAM01 (sample SAMEA4835916, study PRJEB28245) | human gut metagenome | biome: gut microbiome; material: fecal sample | place: Denmark | collected 2008
TGAAGAAAGGAGCGCAAGTTATGAGAAAAAACGAGAAAATCATAGCTCTTTATGAGCGATTGAGCCGCGACGATTTCGGCAAGGACGATGACCAGCAGCGCGAGAGCAACTCTATATCCAACCAAGAGTTACTATGTAGAGGGTGGTTTCTGCCACCTAATACATATGACTGCGGCTCATTTGTGGTGAATGGAACAGCAGTCGTAGGAAAGGAGTCAAAAAAGCCTTATAACCGCTGCAAATCAACACAAAAAGGAGCTAATTCTTATGAAATCTCTATTTGAGAAAATGGGTGGCACTTACCGTCAGGAGGGTGATTATCTTATCCCGAACCTTGCGCTGCCGGATGAACCGGAATACCAGATCGGCAAGTACGGGCGTATGCGCCGCAGCTATCTGAAAGAACACCGTCCTGTTCTCTACGCAAACCTGTTAACAAGCGGAACGCTGCATTGGCACCTTGCCGAGATCGACCAAGCCTGTAACGAGCGTATGGCAATCATCGTTTCCGATATGGCAAGGCAGGAAGATGTGACCGAAGCGCTCAAAGCCGCCAACCAAATGGAATGGGTACACCGTATGAACAGCATCCGCAATCGTGCGGAAGAAACCGTTCTGACTGAGCTTGTATATGAATGACAAATGCACGTTATTGGCTGCATGGCCGATAACGGGCATCATCGTTATTCTTTTGGTGCTATAAACTTGTATTTGCCCTTTCCAAAGCCGCTGACAGGCTCAATCAAATCCGCATTTTTCAGTTTTGTAATGAGATTGCCTGCGGCAGTAACAGAATCCTTTGTGATAGTAGCGATATCGGAGCGACCAAAGACACCATCAACGCCCATATTTGCAAATACCGCTTTTGCCTTTGCAATCGTACCTTGGCTTGCGTTCAGCCGAGCAATCGCAACCTCAATCGCAATATTTTTGTCCTCAATCGTAACCTTGTTTGTGGTTGCAGCGGTTCCGTAATTCAGATTATAGAGCGTAACTCGAAAAGAGCTGGCATCCGAATAGAACTTGGGCTCCAGCTCGTCACGGTAATTGTGAGCGGCGCGGTAGGTTTCCGTGATTTTCTTAAAGCCGCTGCCTTGCCGCTCCATATAGCCCAGCCGTCCGAAAATATCTGCAAGGACGGGGTTGCGGCGCATAGAGGAAATGCTGGACAGATCCCGTTCCTGTATCCGTGTGCCGTCTGCCATACCGCCGGGAGAATAGATGGTGAGACGGTCATCGTAGATATCAATATGGACCTCGCTGCCCAAAATCAGATAATCCCGATGGATCAGCGCATTGACGAGCGCCTCAAAAACGCTTCGTTCGCAGTATTCGGGCATCTCAACACGGGAATCGGCAGTTTTCTTCCAGCGCGTTTTCATATTCCGCTTGACAAAGCTGACACCCTCATTGAGCAGAATAATCAGGCTGCCGGAGAATTCCACACTGTCAAGTGCATCCACCATGCCGCCGCTTTTATCAAGGCCGTTCCAGCGTGTGCAGAACAGTATGGGTAAGCGTGTCAAGGCCGTCAAGCCGGAGCTTGAACGATATGCGGGCTTGGTGCAGCGGATCAAGGAGAAAACCAAGGAACGAAAAAACCTGCTTGCAGAGAAAAAGGAAACGCTGTTTTATCAGTTACCCAAGCTGCATGACCTATCCCAGCGTATTGCAGAATTGACAGAGGAATTGGAAGAACTGAAATCTGAGAAGGCTTCCTTGCTGAATGCACTGGACTGTACCGATGATGCTGGCATTTCCGATGTGAAGAAGCAAATCGCCACAATGGAAACGGCACTGAAGAATTTGGAGAAACAGGAATCCAAATATTCTGCTGAATTGGAGGATGCGCTGAAACAGTATGCTGATTTGAAAGCGTAGGCAGCAGATGTAGATGCCGTGGAACTGATGGACGCAAGGCTGGATATTCGTCCCGACAAGGAACGCTCTGCCGCTGACCGTGTAAAAGCCGCCTACGGCGATAAATACGATCCGCTGATGATGTATGACAGCAAGCGGGATGTTTTCAATCTACTGAACGAGGAAGCGGAAGCGCGGCCTGTCCGGGAATTTTTGCGCCGGAAACAGCAACAGCAGGCACGGCAAAAGCAGAACAAGAAGAAAAGTCGAGACAGTTGGGAACGATAAAGTTTCAGCGGGAGTGCAATTTTGAACGATGCACTCCCACTTTTTCTTTAATAATTAGCAAAAAGTGTAGAATCCAATCGTTTTTTGTGGTATAATTATTGTGAATGTTGTGTACTTATACGAGGCAGTGTTTTGTACAGAACGATTAGTGGTAAATAAGCTAATGATAAATTTATGGAAAAGCCGAACCATTTCAGCGTGAACTATGTTCATGTAAAGGGATTACACATGGACAGCGCGTTGAATCAGGGTAAGAGGAAAAACTTTCTATATAATTTCTCATCGAAGCGAATGTGAGGGGTTTGAGAGAGATCCTCTTATGATATTTTTCTTATTTCTCAAAAAGGACTTTTGGGGGTATAAGATGAAAGAAACGCATATTACGATTTATATCCACGACTTGGAGATTTCGGACAAGAGCAAAAGTTTCTTGGGCCGTGTAGGCTTGATGAGGCTGAACGATTTGCTGAACTGCGATATGATGGAATTATCTACAGCACGCAATATCAGTGAAGATGTTCTCCAAGAATTGAATGGTGTAATAGCCCATGCAGACGATATCATCTGTTTTTTTGAGGAACGAGCGAAACGAATCAAAGAGATTCTTCCGAATGTTCAAGATACGCCGATTGAAAGCCTTAGACTTGGCACTCGTGCAACAAACGCATTGAGGCGTGGTGGCATTCACACGGTCGGAGCATTGATCCAAATGTCACAAAAGGACATTTTTGAGCTGCGCAATGTCGGCGTGTTGAGCAGAGAAGAAATCACGAAAGCCATTGAAAGCATCGTACAGAGTGGTAAGATCGTATATCACGAGCGCGAAGAGGAATCAAAGACAATTATCGAAACTGCACCGGAAAGCAGCAGACTATCTGAACTCCTTCCGGAAATCGAATCTGTTAGTCTTGATGATGTTCCTTTTAGCGTTAGAGCCAGAAATGCATTGAAGCGGGAAAATGTTCAGACTGCGGGCGAACTGGTTCAAATGTCTGAAAAGGATATTATGAGCCTCCAAAATGTTGGCGCTCAAACAAGAGACGAAATACTTGCGGTCATCAACGCAATAATTAGAGAAGGTAGAGCTTATTTTGATAATCTCACATCTCAATACGATCAAAAGCATGGAGATGAACCTATCGTAGAATCTGCCGGTAAAGGTTTTGACTTTGCGGTCATTGACATTTTAACAGAAAGATTTGGATTCAAGCCAGCTAAGATGACGGAATGGTTTGGGCTGTCAAGGCAAAGCGTGTATAACGCCTTGGAGAAACGATTGCCGCAGCGCAGATCTACATGGACAGGAAAGGCAATTTCTGAAAGTGAACTGTCAATTCTTGCAAAACTGATCGAAAACAAAAGTTTTGACTATGCTGACGACGAAGTAACCTGCTGTTGTATGAACAACAGACAGGACGATTTCGTCTGCCTTTTTATATATGAGAACGAGATTAAGTGCTTCTTTTTGAACGACTTGCTGGATGAGATTCGGGAACAAGTTGTTGTCAAGAAGATGCACATGTATACCGAGCGGGAGTTGGCCGGTGAATCAGACGGAAGAGTTATTAACGTCCTTACAAAGCCTTTCTATCGTCCGGATAATCCTGAGAGATTCAGAGCAAATGCACAGTTGCGCGGAATGACTACGGATGAGTACGCTGTTTTCATTTCCGGCTACACTTACCTCAATCAGCGCAGCGTTACAGATGAGCAGATTATAGCCTTCATGCAGGAAAACATGGTTGACGGGAAAGTGTACATCTCCTCTGATTCGAAAAACCAGTGGATTAGGTCAATAGCCTCCCTGAATGGCTATACAATCAAGAGCTTTATTGAGCTTTATGGATTTGAATCTCGACTCGACGGTTCGGAACTAACCACAGATGGAGCAAAAGAGCGCCATATCGAAGAGTTGCGACAGTACATTGTGCATGACAATGTTGTTTATTTCCCAACGGATTCTCGGATTTATAAAATTCTTAATACCTATGCGTATAACAAGGGATTCAACGTTAATAGCTATATCCGCTCGTTAGGGTTTGAAAGAACTACCGAGCACCCTGATGTGGCTGTTGATATTCTTGAAAAGGATATGGAGGTCAGGCAAAGCGACGGTACTTTTGAAGATAAAGTCTTTGCCATGTATCCCCTCATTGGAAGCTGTATTCTGAAGCCCGAAACGGTGGACAAGCTAAATGCAAACGCCCGAAAATACATTGACCTTGTACTTAGAGAACCATGGACAAAGCTCTCGCTGCGCGCAGAGATGCAGATTACCCTTGCGCTGATTAACAACGCAAAAAAATGGAAGAATGAGGAGAATAGCAATTTCTGGAACTATATTTCTCTCCAGTTCGGCTATCGTGACGCAAGCGGATCGGTAGTAAGACTTCTTCAGTCGTCCCTTGAGAATGCAATGAAGCGCAACCGGCGTCTTTTCTTGGAGAATGCAAATGGACGCGCTTTTAAATCAACGGTTGTGATCCATGCGCTAAGTACGAAAAAGTCGTGGATGGCTCTGTTTGATTTCCTGTTCGACTTCTACAAAAGCAACCTTAACTGGCGCGTGATTCCAAACGACCCTTTGATTTCAGTTATGGTCCACGCGCTCCAGCAAAAATTATCAGGCGGCAATGAGGAAGATGTCGAACTGACAATCAGCTCTAAGGCGTATTCATTCCAGGAAGGAATACGGAAACTGATCCTTTACCGGCCTGTCTATATGCGGAACCTGTTTGAAAGATTGATTGGGAAAATCGATTCGCTTGTCAACTCAGAGACCAAACAAGTCAATACATACGAAGAATTGCTCTGTGAAGAGTGGTTCAGAGAGAAGATCATTGCGATTGCAAATACAAAAAAATCAGAGAGACAGACGCAAGTCACTCAGCGAGATATCGCAATAGACTATTCCCGCATCCGTGCGAAGTTCATCCTGAAAAATGAAACGGACGTACAGCTCATACTCCCGGATATTCGCTTGAAGAACGAGGAGATCAAAAAGGCAACGCTTTACGTAAGCTGCAATGGCAGAGAAGTAATGCAGCAGAACCTTAGTTGGTACGGGAACGAGCTCGGAAAGACGCTAAACGGTGTCGCCGTTTCTGTTTCGGTGGGTTCTCAAGAGGATAGTTTGCTGAACATTTGTGTTCGGATCAAATGTGATGACGAGTGGATCTACGACTCAGAAGAAAGCCTGCATCGTAACGTGTTGCTGTTCTACGGCGGTGCTGAGATCTCGGCAAATCAAGTCAAACGAGACCACTATACGCTCGTAGTGCCTAAAATGTCTGAGGTAAAGACAGAGAACACGGATATCGTCGAGATTGACTCGATGAAAAATGCTGGGCTGAAAGCGTTCTTCTTGGAGCTGAAGGACGGATATGTGCTTTCGGTGGATGGCCGTTTGATTGCCTTCGACAGTGAGAATGGGACAGACCTCAAGGTTATCACTCCAAGCGAATCTACATCCCTGCCAACGGTCACCATTCAGGACACAGAAGCTTTCCTCGCCTTTCGGAAGAGTACTTGTAGCATCATTCTTGGAAATCGCGATTACACGCAGCAGTTTGTCCTCTTAAAAGACGGCGAGAGAATAGAGTTTGACTCATTGGAACAGTCCGACAATGGGCTTGCGTTCACTATGCCGTTGGATGGCGAACATGACACGGTACGTATTCAAGTAATCAATCTGGCAAACGAACGATTGATGTTTGACCGGACGTTTGTTCTGATTTCCGAAGCAGATTGCTGCTTTAATCGTGAATTCTATTATAATGCAAGCGATTATGACGGTGCAGAATTTTATGCGGACATAGATGATTTCCATGAAGTAGTTCCTTTTGGGAAAGATGAGGCTGAAGTCCGGATACCTTTCCGTGATGGAGAACTCCATGCGGATATTCCGAAAATCACCGTGTCTGAAACCTCCGGTGCATGGTTACAGGAGCCTCAACCGGCATGGTATATCGGGCATATTCCGCAGAATAGTTTTCTCAAAGTAACCACTCCGGCGAGGGTCAATGTTCAGTTTCTCGTTGGTGGCAAAGACATCCTCTATGATGGTCAGGGCTTGGTGACGATTGGAAATGTCCTACAGTCGTTCGGTGGTACAGACAGCTTCAATGACGCAGAAGTGGTGATGAGAGTTGCCGGTCAGACACAGAGTGCCTCTTATTCTCTGGCGAGAGTTTTCTTCAAGGAGCGTTTTCTGGAACGTCCTTCCCTCTGGGCGGAAGAACAAAAGCTGTTATGGGATCAAGGTAGAGCATTTATTGGTACTTCGGGCAGAGAATTCACTCTCTTGCTATCAAGTGCCGATGATAAGCGGTTTGAATTCAAGCTTAGCGAAGATACGGAGTATATCATCTTACCGAAAGATATGCCCATCGGGAACTATCGGTTTGAAATCAGTATCCAAACCGGAGGATTATTCAAAAGGGCAAAAGAAGTTGTGGCAGACGGCGATTGTATCATCGGTAATAAAAACCTTCTGCGTTTTATGAACCGCCGGATTGTTGTCGAATCTATAACAGATGAGTTCAAGGAAGAGGCCGGTCATATCCCGATACGCCCCTGCTATATTGACCAAATACAGTATTGCGGGATGGAGGATACCTCCGAAGGATACTGCCCGGTGTATAGCGGAATTCTCTACACGACTGGTTATCATGGGGAAAGGTATGAGTTCTCGTATGACGTTCACACGAACAAAAAGGGCATTACAAAAATATTGGTGAATCCGGTTCGAATTGTGTATATCAGCGACACTGCGCTGTGCATTACTGATCCAGATGGAGATGGTTTGTACTACTATAACTACTATGATCGCAGCCTGGAATCCGTAGTCTTTGCACTTACGGATCACGAATACACGAAGGCCAACAAACAAAAGTATTCCAATGCCGATCTATACTCGTATCGGACGGAAAGGGTGTAAGTATGTTTAGTCCAATTATTGCAGCAGACAACATCAAGGATGAGTTTATAGGGTACATATCGACGTTGTTTCATATTTCCGATAAGGATTACGCCGAGCAGTTTGCCGCTGCCCTGCGAGAGAAAGGTGCTGTTGTAAAAGGCCCATATCTGGATGTCAGCGACTCCTATAAGACAGGAAAAAGCCTTGCTCAGATGATTGAGGAGGGCGAGGCGTCTTCACTCTTCCACAGTTTGGAGGGAGATATTCCTGACGGCGAAAAGGAGATTCAGGTCAATCGGGGGCTTTACCTCCATCAAGAAAGAGCTCTCAGAAAAACAAATAAAGGCAAGAATCTGATTGTTACCACAGGCACCGGCTCCGGTAAAACTGAGTGCTTCATCATTCCGATAATCAATCACTTGCTTCGGGAGGCCGAAGAAGGTACCCTTTCATCCGGCGTGAGAGCGATTCTGATTTATCCGATGAATGCTCTTGCCAACGACCAGATGAAAAGACTGCGCAATCTGCTGAAGAGCTATCCTGAGATTACTTTCGGCGTCTATAACAGCAGCACAAAGCAAAATGAACAGGACGGGATTGCTGAATATGGTAAGGTGTACAAGGATGCAAACGGACATCCCTTGAAGCCGCTGAAAAATGAGATCGTATCCCGTGATCAGATGCAGAAGACGCCTCCGCATATCCTCGTGACAAACTATGCTATGCTTGAGTATATGATGCTCAGGCCCAAGGATGACCTGGTCTTTTCCGGAGCAAAACTGCGTTTTCTTGTCCTGGACGAAGCGCATATCTATCGCGGAGCGACGGGAATGGAAACATCCCTGCTCTTAAAGCGATTAAAAGCACGTATCAGCAACCCGGCAAATGTTCTCCATATTCTCACCAGTGCTACGTTGGGCGGAAAAGAAGCGGATGATGATATCGTCAAGTTTGCGGAAACGCTGTGCAACGCATCTTTTTATGCTGAGGATATTATCAGGTCTCAAAGTGTGGTTCCGTCTTATGATAGGGAACCTGTCGATGTCCCCCTGTCTATGTTTGCGGAGCTTATTGATCCTCAAAAGCCCCTGAATGTCATTGCTGATGATTATGGGCTTCCAATTCCGGATGGTATTCCCGACGCTGAGTATCTTTATGATCTGTGCGTTAGTGCCTCAGTTTATCGAGACCTCCGCAGAATAACAAGTCATCCTATGACGATTCCCGAGATAACGAGAGCACTCAGAGCAACCCACAATGTGACACAGCAGGATGTTGTGAACATTATTGGAGTGGCTGCGCAAGCTTCCAAAAACAAGTCTGCCTTGATAAAAGCGCGTTACCACATGTTTGCAAAAGCGCTTGAGGGCGCATATGTTACGCTTGGTCAAAACAAAAAGGTGATGCTCAACCGAAACAGGAGCATTACGATAGGTGACGAAGATTGGAAAGTGTTCGAGTGCGCGATCTGCGATGATTGCGGAAGAGTAGCAGTAGCCGGAAAAGAAGTGGATGGAAAGCTTGAGTTTGCAAACAGTTTTTACGATCCTAACATCGAATACTATCTTCTTAGAGATAATCGAGATGTTGATTTGGACATTGATGAGGAAGATGAAGATGACACAGAGGAAATCGGAAAGAATGATTATCTCCTGTGCTCAAAATGCGGTGCCCTTATCCATGAAAGTTTGAAGGCCGACCCTCCCTGTACATGCGGGTTAAACCACTATGTAAAGCTTAGGAAAGCAAGAAAAAGCGGATCGCACGGAGATGGAAAATGCCCGAGTTGCAATTTTGGCACGTTCAAAACCTTCTACTTGGGATATGATGCGGCAACGGCAGTTCTTGGTACCTCGTTGTTTGAAGAATTACCGGAGAGCGAGAAGATCCTCAGAAGTAAGAAAAGTACACAGCCGGTAAAAAAGAGCTTGTTCGGTGCAGCGAAGCAAGGGCCTCAAACTGATATTGTCCGCCGAAAGAGACAGTTCCTGTCTTTTTCTGATAGCAGAGGAGAAGCAGCTTTCTTCGCGTCATATATGACAGCATCGTATAGTGAGTTTCTTCGCAGACGTGGTATCTGGCATGTAGTCGAAAAAAACAAAGAAAACATGGCTGCACATCCGTGGGAGATCCAGCATTTTGTAGATGAGCTAACTTCTTACTTTGATTCGTGCAGGACTTTTGCCGAACCCGGTGATAAGGGCGTTGAAAACCTCACTGCGACCAGCCGCAAAAACGCTTGGATCGCAGTCCTGAATGAAATGGTCAACGCACGTCGCAGCACCAGTTTGGCTTCTTTGGGCATCATCAAGTTCAATTATAAAGGAAACACCGAAGAAATCATGTCAGGTGTTGCCGAAATGTATCAGCAAAAAATAGAAGATGTGAAGGCTCTCTTCGATTTGCTTGCTATGGAAATTGTTTATCATGGCGCACTGGAGGGAGACTGTGATTTGACCGATGATGAGCGTGAGTACATTTTCTATGCTCCAAAACCCAAACGAGTGAAACGATGCAAGGATATGGACAATGATAAAAAGAAGTCATACCTTGCGGGCTGGTCTTCGGCGATTAGAAAGAACGGCAGCCTTCTTAAAAACGGACGCCTCAAGCGTGTCATGAATGTTTTGGAGTTGGATGAAGTTGCTGCAAATGAGTTGCTTCAGCAGTATTGGGATGAGGTTCTTAGAGGCGAGGAATCTCTTTCTACCGCCGGAAACGATGAGTTCTATTTCAGCACAGAGCGCTTTACCGTTAGCTCTGGAACGGAAGATATTCCGATCTATGTGTGTGATGTCTGCGGGAAGACCACCACGATGAACTGTAAAGACATGTGTACCACGCTCAAATGCGGCGGCCATCTTCGTCGGATCACGCATGATAGTCTTTTGAAGGATAATCACTATGCAAAACTCTATCAATCTTCTCTCATGCAGCCGCTTCACATTAAAGAGCATACGGCACAGCTCGGACGCGAGGAACAACAAAAGTACCAGGAGATGTTCGTCAACAAAGAGATCAATGCTCTTAGCTGCTCAACGACCTTCGAGATGGGTGTTGACGTGGGTGATCTGGAGACTGTATACCTGCGGAATATGCCTCCTTCACCGGCAAACTATGTGCAAAGAGCAGGACGCGCAGGTCGCGGTAAAAATGCAGCGGCTTTCTCACTTACGTATGCTAAGCTCAGTTCTCACGACTTTACCTATTTCAAGAATCCGGAGAACATGATTACCGGCAAAATCGGTGTGCCGTTGTTCACAGTTCGTAATGAGAAAATCATACTGCGGCATATCTTTGCCGTTGCGTTGAGCGACTTCTTTGCAAAACAGGTTGATGTATATAATTCAAACAACGCTGATGTACTGCTGAGCGGGGACGGTTGGGAACGTTTCTGCGCGTACTTGTCAAGTAAACCAGAACATTTAAAGGATGTTCTGAAGGCATCCATTCCCGAATCTATGCACAGAGTTATGGGAATCAATGATTTCTCATGGACAGAGAAACTTGTTGGCAAAGACGGCGTTTTGAAAGTCGCTGTGGAGGAGTTTCGCGGGACTGTTCAATACTACATTGATGAATACCGGCGCCTTCTTGCCGAGGGATTGACGCAACAAGCCGCGGCGGTCGAGAAAAAGCTATGGTCTTATCGTCGAGGGAAAGAGGACAATCGAGGAAGGAACGAGCTTATCGAGTTCCTCGTAAGGAATAATGTCCTGCCAAAGTACGGGTTCCCGGTAGATACTGTCGAACTGTATCAAAACACGAATGCTGCCACAGATAAGAAGCTACAAATGGTCCGCGATCTGCAATTGGCAATCTCCGAGTATGCACCGGACTCGCAGGTGGTGGCAGATGGCAAGCTTTATACAAGCCGATACATCCGAAAGTTGCCTCAGACCACCGGACAAGATTGGGAAACTGCATATATTGCTCAGTGCAACAACCCTTCGTGCATGACTTGGAATCATAGACTGATGGAGCCCGATGAGGGAGGAGAACCTTGTGTTTCCTGTCATGAGATCATTTCGAAATCCAGATGGAAGCAGGCTATTGAGCCGAGAAAGGGCTTTGTAGCAGACGCAAAACCGAAGGACGTCCCTATGCGAAAACCGGATAAGGCGTTTCGCAGTGATGACTTCTATATTGGCGACGCTCAGCGGCAGGTCATGCAGAAATACGCCTTCGTCATGAAGGACGGCAATCGTTTCCAGATGGAAACGTCCATCAATGACTCCCTTATGGTCGTTTGCAACGATGATTTCTATGTCTGCCCACATTGCGGTTATGCTGAAAGCACCATGGAAAACATGGAAGTGGCTGGGTTTAATTCCCACCGGAAAACCCTGGAAAAGAAACACATTACTCCATGGGGAAAAAACTGCGAAGTTAAACTGGTCAAAAATAAGCTCTGTCATGTTTTCAAGACGGATGTTGTGCGATTGGTTTTCTCGACACCGCAGGCCGGCAATCAAGAAGTTATGCTGTCTGTCATGTATGCACTATTAGAAGCTCTGTCTTCCGTCATGGATATCGAGAGAAACGATATTAAGGGCTGCCTCCACAAGATCGTATATGACAACAAGCTGATTTATGCCATCGTTCTTTACGACGCTGTTGCGGGTGGTGCTGGCCATGTAAGAAGACTCGTTACTGAGGATGGCCTCTGTTTCCGACAAGTGGTTGAGAAGGCTATTGCTATCACAAAAGGATGCAATTGCTCGCCTTCGTGCTATAGCTGCCTTAGAAACTATTACAACCAGAAAATACATGACCTTCTTAACCGCAAGTATGCTTATGATTTTCTGGAGAACTACTATGGCGAGTTAGAACCAATAACTAATGAAGAATTTGAAAACGGCGAGTTGTATAACGTATAAATAGTGCCATAAATAAACACGATAAGACGTTCCAACTTGACCGTCATCAGTGCTGCTTACATTAAGAAATGTATCAATCGCTTCACTTTGCTGCCCATTTAGGCAGATCAGCTGCGCATTAGCATTAAATTGTGGAGGGGCTGCCATACAAATGACGTGTGGCAGCCCCATTGCTCTTTTGATATCCTTTTGCAGAAAACCACCTTGACAAATCTCGTCTCAAAAGGCTCTGCTGGAGGACTTCGCAGCACGGCAGGGCTTTACAAACATCGTCCATTTCACGGACGACGGCATTAGCGGACTTTGTTTCGACCGTCCCGGATTTCTGGCGTTGATGCGGGAGGTCGAAGCCGGGAATGTGGAATTTTTGTGCCTGAAGGACATGAGCCGCATGGGTCGTGATTATCTCAAAGTTGGGCAGATCATGGAGATACTGCGTCAGCACGGCGTTCGTCTGATTGCAATCAATGACGGCGTTGACACGGCGCGAGGGGACGACGACTTTACGCCCTTCCGCAACATCATGAACGAATACTACGCAAGAGATACAAGCCGTAAAATCCGCTCCACGTTCCAGTCCAAGGGTAAGACCGGAAAGCATCTCACAGGCACGGTCATTTACGGCTATCTCTGGAACGAAGCAAGGGATAAATGGCTCGTTGACCCCGAAGCCGCCGAGGTTGTTAAACGCATTTTTTCCATGACGATTGACGGCTATGGGCCGTACCAAATCGCCAGCAAACTGAAAACGGAAAAGGTACTTATTCCCTCTGCTTACCTTGCCCAACACGGCGAGGGTGTGAACAAGAACAAGACCTTCAAGGACGTGTACGGCTGGGGCTCATCCTCCGTGGTTGAAATTCTCAAGAAGCGTGAGTATCTTGGTCACACCGTCAATTTCAAAACCCGCAAGCACTTCAAGGAAAAGAAAAGTCACTACGTCCCGGAGGACGAATGGACGATTTTTGAAAATACCCATGAAGCAATCATCGACCAACAGACCTTTGACCTTGTGCAGAAAATCCGGGGAAACGTCCGCCGCTACCCTGACGGCTGGGGCGAAGTCGCTCCCCTTACGGGCTTGATGTACTGCGCGGACTGCGGCGGCAAGATGTACGTCCATCGCACCAACAACGGCAAGCGCATTTCTCAATATACCTGTTCCCGCTACACGAAGATTCCGTGCGGTACGCTATGCAAGACCCAACACCGTATCAATGAAGATGTGGTACTGTCCCTTGTCTCCGATATGCTCAAAGTCATTGCCGAGTATGCAAAGCTCGACCGCGCCGAGTTTGTCCGAGTGGTGCAGGAAGCGCAGTCCAGTCAGCAAACGGCGGAGGTCAAAAAGCAGCGGACACGGCTTGCCGCCGCAAGGCAGAGAGTATCCGAGCTGGAAGTCCTGCTCTGCAAAATCTATGAGGACAATATTTTAGGCAAGCTGCCCGACAACCGCTACGCCACGTTGGACGCGCAGTACGCGAAGGAACAATCCGACCTCACTGCCGAAATCTCTGCGCTGGAAAAGGCGGTTAATGGCTACGAGAAGCACGAAAAGGACGCTGACCACTTTATCGCTCTGATTGACAAGTATGAGAGCTTCGACAAGCTGACGATTGCCATGCTCAACGAGTTTATCGAGAAAATCCTTGTGCATGAGCGCGACCGCAAGGGCAGCCGGGAGACAACGCAGGAGGTGGAGATTTACTTCAACTTCGTCGGGCGGTTCGTCCCTCCGGCGTTCGGAGAAGCGGAGCTGACCCCGGAGGAATTGGAGGAACGCCGCAAAAAAGAGGAACGCAAGGACAGACTGCATCAGAACTACTTGAAGCGCAAAGCCAGCGGAAAACATCAAGCCTACGAGAACAAAATCAAGGACAAGCGTAAAGCCGACGTCGACGCAAAGAAAGCCGCCATTCGTGCGGAGGATATTGCAAAGGGCGTGTTCGTCCCTGTTTGCCAGCTTCCCGCACGAGAACCGAAGAAAGGAGAGCAGACCGCATCCATGAAAACGGCATCGACTATATCCTCTGCGGAGACTACTACATCCCCGAATGGCAGATTCCGCAGAACGACCGCCCTATCGGACACTATGGGCGAATGAGAAAAGCGTATCTCAAGGAATACCGCCCTGCGCTGTATGCGGGATATATAGCCCGTGGAACGCTGTTTGACCATTGCGCCAATATAAACGAACAGGCGCAGCAGCGTCTTGAGGTGATGATGGAGCAAATCGTCCATGAATGGGGAATCAAAGAGGAAATGAAGTCAACAGACCCGCTGGGCTGGGCAAGCCTGATGAATCAGGCACGGCACTGCGCCGATGAGGTCATTTTGAACGAGCTGATTTATGATTGACGGTCAAGAGCCGGAAAAAACTGAAAACAGCCAACAGGAACGCTTCGAATGAGGAATGTATCGCCGGAGCGTTATCTGTTTGAAAATCGCCGTTTTCTCCAAGTCAAGAGCCGGAGAAAATACCTTGCTTACAGTTGCATACTGCGAGAAATAAGGTAATGAAAGCAGACGACCCATGAAGCGAAACCTACTTTAGCTATAGTGGAATATAATATCTACATTTTCGAATATTACGTTGGCATTCGCCTTGAAAACTTAACATCTTAGTGATACAATAAAGGAAATGTTGTAGGGAGGTGCTTGGATGGCAGTTAGTTATATAAAATTATGAAAGCTTCTTGGTGAGGTCAGCACATCGGTAAGTGGATAGTGTCAGCAG
>UMAM01059314.1_pt1 | contig 14632 bp, 10 predicted proteins | sample 1963711 | NCBI WGS metagenome assembly UMAM01 (sample SAMEA4835916, study PRJEB28245) | human gut metagenome | biome: gut microbiome; material: fecal sample | place: Denmark | collected 2008
AACGGGCGCGGGTGCGGGTGCGGGGGCCGCGGGTACGACGGGCGTTTCTTTCACAGCGGGTTTTTCTTCGGCTGCGACTTTGCCACTCTTTCTTGCTTTCTTTGCGTCTTTGACGCTTTGTCTTGCCGCCTTCTTTGCCGCTTTCTTCGCCTTGTTCTTCTTTGCACAAACCGCGATAATAACGATTAAGCCGATGAGTACGAGCGCTGCGCCCGCAACAAGCAATATGAACTTAATCGGGGGATTTTCTGCCAATAATTCGACGAAAAAGTCTTTAACCGTGATGGTAAAGAAATCGACGATTTTCTGCCATACTTCATTGGATGAAACTGCTGCTAACATTTTTCAAACTCCTCTTTAATAATATAACCCTTAAAGTAAATTAGAAAATACTTATACTGTGTATATTATAACACAATAAATTTACGTTATCAAGGTTTTGAAAATATCAATTTGACGAAATTCGTGTTTTTTTGCTAATTTTTTTATTGCGATATGCCTTAAAAAATATGTCGAACAATGCGTATTTTGCTTGCAAAAAAAACGCCGAAATGTTACTATGTTAAAAGTAAATATTGTGAGGTGTTTTATGAACAACGTAACCATTTTCAATCACCCTCTTATCACACACAAAATTGCAATTATGCGTGATGAACGTACCGGCAGCAAAGAGTTTCGCGAACTTGTGGAAGAAGTCGCAATGCTTATGGCATTTGAGGCTCTCCGTGATATCAATACGCAAGAAATTGAGGTTAAAACCCCGATTGCGGTCACTAAAACCCGCGTTATTGCAAATGACATCGCAATAGTTCCTATTCTCCGCGCAGGTCTCGGCATGGTAAACGGTATCCTTGCTCTTGTCCCCACCGCAAAAGTTGGACACGTCGGTCTTTATCGCGACCACGAAACGCTTGAACCCAAGGAGTACTACTGCAAACTTCCCGACGATATCGCAAACCGCGAAGTCATCATTCTCGATCCGATGCTCGCAACCGGCGGCAGCGCAATCGCGGCAATCGACTTCATTAAGGCGAAAGGCTGCAAGAACATTAAGTTTATGAGCATCATCGGCGCGCCAGAAGGAATTGAAAAAGTCCACGCAAAACATCCCGACGTACACATCTTCGTCGGCTGCAAAGACTCTCACCTTAACGAAAACGGCTACATCGTCCCCGGCCTCGGCGACGCCGGCGACAGAATTTTCGGTACGAAATAATCCGCAATAATTGAACGAATAATTGCATTGCCCTGACATTAGTCAGGGCTTTTTGATGGTGCAAATGCCCCCGCAACGTGCCGAAGGCACATATCGCGCCGCAAGGCGCATCGTTGCGCATTCAACATCGCTTGCCGAAGGCATACATCGCTTGCCGAAGGCAATACGGTTCCCTTCCGGGAGATTGCCACGCTACGCTCGCAATGACATAAGTGCGTTGCACGGAACAACATAAAGCATAAAAAAAGTCCTCATAAAACTATGAGGACTTTTTGATATTTCGTTGATTATTACTTGTCGGACGATTCGTCCTTTGCTTCTTCAACCGCCCGGAATTCCACCGTCGCGGTTTTGTCTTCGTCTTCGAGTCCGAGTTCTTCGACTGCTTCGTCGACTGCTTCGCTGTCTGCCACGACTTCGTCTTTTCTGACGCCGGGGAGTTTGTCGTCCGTGTCATACGTTACGCCTTCGCCCACGACCGCGATGCTTTCGCCGTCTTTGCCTTCGCCCTGTTTTTCTTTCTTGGTTTTGATGGAAAGAATGACGTTGGTAAGGATACCTACGATAAGAGCGGTTGCGATGTTGGTGATGGTGACGATTGCTTTGCCCTTCGTTGCAAGACCGAATTTAAGAGCGAGTCCGCCGATACCCGTGACAAGGATTGCCGATACGACGAAGAGGTTTTTGCTTTCGCCGAGGTCAACGTTTTGCAGCATTTTAAGACCGCTGACCGCGATAAATCCGTAGAGAGCCAGGCATACGCCGCCCAGAACGCAGGTGGGGATTGTTTCGATAAGCGCGATGAACGGGCTGAAAAACGCGATTATAATCGCGATAACAGCCGCGCCGATTATGGTGTAAATCGAGGCGTTTTTGGTGATTGCCACACAGCCGATGCTTTCGCCGTAAGTGGTGTTGGGGCAGCAGCCGAAGATCGTGCCGACGGTCGTTCCGAAGCCGTCACCGATGAGCGTGCGATGGAGACCGGGTTCTTTAAGAAGGTCTTTTTCGATGATGGTGCTCATGTTTTTGTGGTCCGCAATATGTTCCGCAAAAACAACCAGCGATACGGGGATGAACAGAAGCGCGATTGCGCCGACGCCCGCGCCGGTAAGTCTTGCGGTGCCGTTAACGGATTCCTTAATTGCTTCGATAATCGCAAGGTGCGGATAATCGAGGAATGCGGTGACGCCCGTGAATTTGCCGTCTTTTACGAAGTTTTCGACAAGCGGAGTCCAGTTGACGATTTTGAGATATTCGACGTCGCATGCGTATCCGAAGATGGAGAAGAACGATGCGAGAAGGTAACCTGCGCCGATACCGATGATGAAAGGCATAAGTTGCATTTTTTTGCTGCCCTTGCAGGATACGAAGACCGTTACGAAGAATGCGAACAGACCGCAAAGGATTGCGACAAGGTTGTAAGATTGTCCGCTGCCGCTTGCAGTGGTAAGGTTGCCGATTGCGCTGCCCGAAAGACCTAAGCCGATAAGAGCGACCGTGGGCCCGATGATGACCGCGGGCATAAGTTTGTTGATCCATTCAGTGCCTTTCTTCCAGACGATAAAGGCAAGTATGCAGTATACAGTGCCTGCGAATACGCCGCCGAGAATAATTCCCCACCAACCGTATTGAGTTGCGCCGATCAACGCCGAGATAAACGCGAACGAGCTTCCGATGAACATCGGGCTCTTTTTCTTGGTAACCCATACGTAGAACAGGGTTGCGATACCTGCTCCGAAAAGTGCGGCAGCGGGGCTCATGTTGACGCCGTTTCCCGAGCAAAGAATAGGCACGAGAATCGTGGCGCATACGACCGCCAAGAATTGTTGAAACGAGTAAACAAGCGTTTGTTTGAAGGACAGCTTGTCTTCAACGTTGTAAATCATCTTCATAAGTAACAATCTCCTTTAAAATTTATTTATATTTTGATATATCAGAGTGAAAACAGGTCGACGGCGATTTTCTCGTCATAGGGCGGTATCATTACCCTTACGACCTCCTGCTTGGACGTTGGCAGGTTTTTGCCGACGTAGTCCGCGCGTATCGGAAGTTCGCGATGACCGCGGTCGATAAGCACGGCAAGTTGTATCGTGCGCGGACGTCCCAGCGTGAACACGGCGTCGATTGCGGCGCGCGCCGTCCTTCCGGTAAACAAAACGTCGTCAACAAGGACGACGTCTCGTCCCCTTACTTCAAAGGGAACGTTGATTTTTTCGATAACGGGAGTTTCGCTTTTTTCCGCAAGGTCGTCACGATAAAGACTTATATCGAGTTCACCCACGTCAAGCGACACGCCTTCGTATTTTTTCACGTTTTCGGCAATTATTCCGGCAAGGGGGATACCACGGCTTTTAATGCCGATAAGCACGACGTTTTCCAGGGAGTCGTTTCTTTCGATAATCTCGTGCGATACCCTTTTAAGCGCGCGGGCGACAGCCGTATCATCCATAATGTTTGCCTTAATTTCCATAAAACCTCAAAAAAAATCTTGCGTCAAGACACGCAAGATATGATACACCTGTTTATTGTATGATAACCTTGTATGCCTCTCTGGACATAATTAAAGATTTCTGTTAGGGTTATAATAACACAAGCGGCATTTTTTGTAAACCGTTTTTAAGAAGGAAAAGAAAATTTTTTTATTATTATTTTTTTGAAAATATCGCGCTTCTTCTCGCCTTCGAAATTTACCCGCCGCCCTTCATTTTCATTATATAAACAATATAATATATAATATATAATATTAAACATTAAAAAGCGTCGGGGTGTCCCGACGCTTTGAAAATGGTTTCCCGCATGTTTTGCGACAATCAATAGTTGTCCGCGGATATTTCAAAATAACTTTGGGGATGATTGCACGTCGGGCAAACCTCGGGCGCGCACTCTCCGACGACGATATGGCCGCAGTTTCTGCATTCCCACACTTTCACCGTGGATTTTTTGAAAACTTCCGCCGTTTCGATATTTTTCAACAGCGCGCGATATCTTTCTTCGTGGTGTTTCTCGATCGCCGCGACAAGTCTGAATTTCGCCGCAAGTTCGTGGAAGCCTTCTTCTTCGGCTGTTTTTGCAAAGCCCGCATACATATCCGTCCATTCGTAGTTTTCGCCCGCCGCCGCAGCAACAAGGTTTTCCGTTGTGTTTTCGATGCCGTTAAGTTCCTTGAACCAAAGTTTGGCGTGTTCTTTTTCGTTGTCGGCGGTTTTCAGAAACAGGGACGCGATTTGTTCATAGCCCTCTTTTTTCGCAACCGACGCAAAATAAGTATACTTGTTTCTTGCCTGTGATTCGCCCGAAAAAGCCGTTTCGAGGTTCTTTTCGGTTTTTGTACCTGCATATTTGTTCATTTTTCTTCTCCTTATAAAATATTTTCTATTATGGAAACGGCACGCCGTCGCGTGCGTTTGTTTAACGATTATGCGCGTTTTCTCTTAATGACGACCAACGTAACCACGATGATTGCCATAAGCACTGCCGCGCCGCCCACGCCTGCGCCGATGACGATTGCCAGCGTGTTTGTTTTCGCTTTGGGCGCGACGTAGTCTTCTGCAAAGATGAAGTAGCCGAGCTTATCGGTTTCAAACGTTACGGTACCGTCGCCGTTATCGACGTAGTTTACTTCCGTCCATTCGCCGTTGTTGTATCTGATGAGTTTCGCGCCGTTTGCGCTGACGTTCATCGTTACGGTTGCGGGGCTCATAAGTCTGGGCTGTTTGTCGGCGTTCATAAGGACGCTTTTGTTCTTATATTCGCTGAGCGACAGGAAGTAGACCTTGCCAGCTACGTACTCTTTGCCAAAGATTTCCTTATTTTGTCTTAAACCGTTGGTGAAGTTATCGCGGCTTGCGGCGTTGTTTCTGTCGAGTATGCAGAAGTAAACGGTGTATCCGCTGTCAGCCTGCGTCCAGCTGCCCGAGATCGTGCCGATGCCGTTATCTTCCAGCACTTTATCGTCGGGAACGTTGACGTCGCCGCCCCATACCGAGTTAAGTTCGTTTTCGGTGATGGAAATCGTCGCTTCGATTATGCCGTCCGCCGACACGGCACGGGTATATCTTTCGGATTCCGCACTGCTGTCGACCGTCCAGGCGCCGCCCTTGATAAGTCCTTTATGAACGACTCTGTAAGGATATCTGCCTTCGCCCACAAGTCCCGCAGCGTTATTCACGACCTTGTAACTGGCGTCGCTGACGCGATAAACGATGACAAAGTCTTTTGCGATTTCTTTGTAGTTGCCGCCGACGGAGTCTTTGTCGATAAGATTTTCAACCGTGGGCAGATTGAACGATTCGCCTACGTTTGCAGTGATATCGACAAGGTTGAATTTCGCGCCGTTAACGTTGATTTTGCGGGCGAGCGAGACCGAGCCGATGAAATTTTCGTTGCCCTTATATCTCACGCGGACGTAGCAAACGCCGCCGCCCTGACGGACGGGAGCACTGCCGAGAATCGTCTTGAAATCTTCATCAAAGGAATATTCGTAAACGATGTCGTTTGCGCCGACGACCATGCCGTAAGTCGTCTTGTAGTAATTGAACGCGTCGTCGACCTTTTGCACTTTTTCAGCGAAGTCTTCGCCGTATTTTGCGTCGTACGTAACGGACGCGTCTTTAATCTTAATTTCGGTGCCGATTCTTTCAATCGTGAAAGTTTGTTCAAGAATGTATTCGTTATTCAAGCGCGATACCGTGAACTTACCGTAGTATTCCCCTGCGTCGATTGCCTTGTCAACGGGCACCCATACGCCGTCTGCGCCCTTCTTGAAGTATTCCTCCGATTCAATTGTCAACTGTGACGGGCTTATGACGTTAAGCGTGTATGCCGCCGCGTTGTACGGAGCGCTGAACTTATCGACGCTGCCTTTTTCGTTGAACATTTTATTTTCAAACTTGACGTCCGAGAAGTCAAGCACGGACACGACTTTGGTTTCCGTGTCGTTGAAGCCCGTTATTTTCTGGAAGTTGCTTTTCGCGCCGAAGCTTTCGATTTTCAACGTATATTTATACGCGCCCGAAGTGGTGTCGTAAACGCCGTCCTTAATGTCGACGTTGATAATGAATGTTTTGCCGTTCTGATCGACGACGACGGGCTGATACTGACGCTGTGTGAAGTCGATTTCACCGATGTCGAGTTTGTTTTTGAGTTCGGTATCCTCATAGTATTCGATTGCGTAAACGATGTCTTGCGACAGCTCGAAGCGGTGACCGTTGATGATGCAAACGCCGCCTTTTACGAACGTATCGAGCACCCAAACGGTTGCGCCTGCTGGCAAAACGTCAACGTTTTCGGTCTTTGCCTTGCCGTTTTCGTCCTTGCTGTACGCGATATAACCTGCGCCGTCTTTCTGATAAATCACAACCTCGTTTTCGCCGAGTTTATTAATATAGTAATAATTGCCGTTCGTGTCGACAGCGTAAATACCGGTGATTTTCGCGCCGCCGATTTCGCGCGGAGAAATGGTGACCGTAACGACCGCCTCGGTAACGTTCAGGACGTAGTTTTTGCTGTCATTGCCGGTAATACCCAGCGTGACTTTGCAATCGGGATAAGTGCCGACGTTGATATTTGCCGTATTGCCCGTGCTTGTTAACAGTTTCACGTCGTCGCCCGATACAACGCCGCCAAACGTATAGCTGCTGATCTGGAACGACGTTTTGTTGTCGAAAGGTTTATCGACGTTATTCACCGTAACCGTGATGGGTTTGGGCGTTACGGTAATCGTCGCTTCAACGGTAACGTCTGTCAGGTCATAGAATTTTTTTCTTTCGCCGACGAGTTTGAAATCGTTGACGTTAAAGGTATATGTGCCGACGTCCTTGCCGGGCAGGATAATCGTGCCGTATTCGAGCGTGATGTTGTCCGTGCCTTGCAGTCCCTCGATACTAAACGTGCAGTTGTCCGAGTTCGTCAGAATCGTATTTTCGCCGTTATAAATCTTTGAGGCGATAAGCGTGATTTTACCGAGTTTGGCTGGTAGGATATCGATATACGCTTTGGGTGCGCTTGCGGAGCCGCCCGCGTTTGTGATCTGGTAATTGTTGTTCAGTTCGCCCGCGATTTCGATATTTATAAGCGACGCGCGAAGCCCGGGGTTGACGGCAATGCTGTCAAGCTGGAACGTGCCTTTCCATTGGATATTTTTCCATTCGTCCGCTTTGTCGCCCAAAACCTTATCGAGCACCAATAAAGAGCCGTCGCCCGAAACGTAGTCGGTCATTGCGTAGTTGATGGTGCCGTTATAAACAAACTTCGCATGTTCGTAATTCTCGTCGATCGTAAGGCGGGCTTTTCTTATTTCGTGCGTGCCGACGACAAACCTGCCGTCCACGAGGGTGATGACGTTGCCGTTTACGTCAAAGAAAACCTTTTCATATTCGTCGATGAGCGCAGCCGTATAAGCCGAGCCTTCGACGTAGGAAGCCAGGACGTTGCTGACAATCACGTGTCTTTTTCCTGCATTAACGCCGTCGTACGCCGCGTCGAAAGTAATGCCGATTTTCCCCGACGGGATAGTGCCCGTGAACTTGTTCGACAACGTGTACGAAACAAGCGACGTACTTACGTCGGTCGTATTGTTGAAGTATCTTCGGGCGTTCGTATCGATGTTGAAGTTGACGTTGATCTTTGCCCTGTCAAGGTTGACGTTGTAGATGGTTTCCTCGTTTGTATTGCCCGCTTCGTCGACAAGCCAGAATCTGACCTGAATTTGCGTGAGGCCTGAAACGTTTCTGCCCTCGAACAAATCCATATAAACGTCGTTTGTATCAAGCGAAAGTTCCTTTGCCTCGCCCACGACGCCGTCACGGGTGATTGCGTAATAAAGAGTCATCGGGCTGCCCAAAAATTCGCTGACGTAGCCGTCTTTCCCGACTTGTTTGTAGTTAAGGTTCACAAGAAGGGGCAGTAAGTCGGCATACGCGTCTGTCGAGAAGTCAAGAAGCCTTGCAATTTCGGGCTTGTATCCGTTATAGTTGTCGTATTTCACGGGAACGTTAACGGTATACTTGATATTTGACGAATTATAAATCGCCTGGAGATAATAAATGCGTTCGTATCCTTCGGGCGAAGTTTCGTCATAGCCTATGACATATTTGTTATCGACGATTTTGTCGTTGATGCTCACCCATTCGGTTTGCGTACCTACGAAAACGCCGTTTTTAAGGTTACAATAACTGATTTGATAGGTTATGTCCTTGATGGAAGAGAGCGTGTTGAACTCGATAACGACGTTCTGATTCGTCCATTCGCCGTTATATGCGCCGCCGTTTTCAAGGTAAATTGCGGTTTCCCATTTTTCGGGCAGGCTCTTGATGTCGTCGATTGTGAAATGGTGATAACCGCTGTAAACGGCGTGGCTTGCCCAGCTTTTTTGTATGCTGTTAAAAAGTGCGATTTGTTCCGCACTCGCGCCTTCGTAGAATCGTCCGACCGTGTCAATCGCTTTGAACTTGATTGCGTATTCGCCCGTTTCAAGTCCCGAAAGGGTGAAAACGTCAAAGCCTGGGTTGTTGATTGCAATGCCTATCTGCCCTGTCATTTCAACGTAGTTGCCGTCAACTATTTTGTAAAGGGTATAGAAATACTTGACGTCACCGCGAGTGTCGGTGTCTTCAAGAACAGGTTTGAATTTTATTGTGTCGGTATAAAAATACGTGACGCCGTCTTTTTCGTTAAAAACGTTTTCGGTAAGGAGAGCAACTTCGTTCAATGCCGTGGGCTTGGTGTAGTCGATACCGTCGCAGTCGACGCTCAACGTCTTACCCGAAAGATTGATTGAGTTTTTATAATTTACACGATATATCGTGTCGGTTTCGATAGGCAACGCATTGTTGTCTTTTCCGTCGTACTTTACCGTGACGTAAAGCCCGCGGAAAGAACCCGTCGCGGGGTCGTTATTGTCAAACGCAAACGGCTCAACCGTTATGCTTTCCAAGCCCGTCGGATAACGCAACGTTTTCAGCTGTTCTAATGTATAATCGCTTCTTTTGTATGTTTTTGCTTTGCCGTCCGTTATTGCGCCCGTGCCAATATATGCTTGAAGAATGTCAAAACCTTTGATATCCGCTTCTTTAAGCCCGAAGAATTTGTCAAAAAGCAGGAAGGAGAACTGCTTTGTTTGCGTTCCGTCGGTGCGGATTGAAGTCAACTTGTTGAACGTAGGATCAAGAACGTCTTCGCCGTTCAATGCCCAGTCAAGGTTGCCGACAATATTGTTGTTGGTTGTATAAAGATTCGATATGTTTGCAATGGTATCCAAAACCGCAATGTCCGGTTTGGTTGTTCCGTCCCACGCTGCGGTAACGGGTGTGAAAAAGCTCGGGTTATCGACAGACTTGACCTTAATCGTGATTTCAAGCCCGCTGATTTCGATTTTCGAAGTGGTAGTGCCTTTTACTTGTCCGCCTGCATATACAAGGATATATTGTCTGCCCGCCGTGACTTTCCAGGACGTGCCCAAGTTATACGTTGCGTCAACGATTTGTTCGGCAGTTAATTTGTCTGTATCTTCGTTTTCTTCGATTTTTTTAACACTATCCGCTACGGAAATAAATGTAGCTGTTTCTTTTAGACTAGTAAATTTATATGCGCTGTCAAGGTTTGCACTGATTTCAATCGTCGCGCCAAGTGAAACAAGTTCATCGGGCAGTTTATAATAAGCATACAGCCTTTCTCTTACACTTCCGGTTAGTATTCCATGTGATGTATTAGCACTGGTGTCTGAACTTTCAACACTAGTGCTATATATTCCCCCGACATAAGAAAAATAGTTTTTGTATGTATTCGGTCTATAAGTGTAAACGGCAATATTACCGTCCGCATCCGCTTTAAGCGGCACGTTCCAATTCCAACTTGGCGAACCGATGGCAAGCTCCTGCGTGCCGGGCGTGTACGTACCTGCCGCAAAAGCCGTTTTGTTATCAATCGCACCCACGCGCGTAAAAGAAATTGCGCTGACAAGCAGTGCGACTGCAAGCATAAACACTAATGCAAGTCCGCTGATACGAAGTAAGTTTTTGCTTGATTTTTTTGCTCTCATATCTCTCCTCCGATACGCCGGAAAACCCGGCGGTATAGCCATAGTATGTGCAATTTTGGGCATAATGCGCCCAAAAGATATTGCTATAAATATAATATACAAGATATTACAACAAAATGTCAAGTTATTTTGCGTTATGACGTGCCATTTTGCACGTCCCGTTTTCGCCGTTACCCTTTCAAAACATTGTATACTCGTTATCTTCCGTGCAACGCACTCTATGTCATTATAATGTGGTAACCCTTCCGGGAGATTGCCACGCTACGCTCGCAATGACACAAAGTGCGTTGAACGGGGTAAAATTAAAAGAGTAAGTCAGTCACGCCATTATTTGCAAGCAATCAAAACTATTTCTTTTCCGTACGAAGTACTATGTCATTGCGAGGAGTTGCATAGCAACGACGTGGCAATCTCCCGGAAGGGTCACCTTGTGCGCCGAGACGGCATAAACTGCCTTATGGAACTTTCGCGGCTCAACGTCATTGAACTCACAAATCTTGCCCTGTCCGTTGCGACGATACTGACGCACGATCTTACCGTGTCCGAGACGGAATGTCTTTTGAAATTCCTTTGCATCGTGCGCGACGATATATCGCTCATACTTTGCGACAAACGCAACGACAAGTCATGATACGTTATTCCGTACAAAACACACTGTCATTTTGACATTCATCACTGTCAATTATTACGACTTTCAAAAAATTGATTTTCGAAAAAAATCTTCAAAAAAATTGAACTCGACAAAACGAAAAACGGCGGTTTTCCAAAATCGTATTTTCGTTTCGCCCTGATAATACGTCGGTTTTGACAAAACGTCGGCGGTTTTGTATAATATAATTATGAAATACGATAAAAAAGGTTTCACTCTTGTGGAGCTTATCGTCGTAATTGCGATTATGGCGGTGCTTGCCGGCGTCGTTTCGGGCGCAACCGTGGGCATACTCAACAAGAAAACCGACGAAGTCAACTACATATACAACGGGAAGCAAATTTCTGCACAAATCGTTTCGTGGGCGCAGGAAGTCGTTGAACGCCCTGCGTTCTTCACCGAACTTACGGGGATCGAAATCGACGTGACAGATTTTTTGTTTTATGGCAGTATCGACGAAATATGGACGGATGCGTACTCGGAAGCCGCTTACAATACCCTGAAAAACAGGTTTTCGTCCTTAAAATGGGCTGATTCGTACGGCGTTCCCGAAAAAAAGGGGACTTTTTCCGCCGATTTTAACTCGGGGCAAAATGCGATTTATCTTTATTACAAGGGAAAATCGCAAGAATATCGTGAAGTATATTACAAAATTTACCTGAGCGGTGAAAATATCATCACCGAAAAAGGCACAGGATTTTAACGTTGTTTCCCTTATTTATTCCTGGCTCGGCTATCTGAACATCTGTTCCTGACGTACTTTCTTATGCGGTTTTTCACCTTTGCGTAATTTTTCGGCAGGACGTATTTCCAATTCCCGTCGTTCGTCCCCGGGGTATTCATTCTCGCCTCCGAGCCCTGCAACAGATAGTCCTGCATAGGCACGATGACGAATTTCGCGCGGGAGCGCATTACCCTTTTGAAAGTTTTATCAAAGACGTTTTCGTCGGTTGCGCCGAGGGTTTTTTTGACGTACTCTTTTGTGCCGTCACCCTGCGCATCGTACCAACCTTTCAGCGTATCGTTGTCGTGCGTGCCGGTGTAATAGACGGTGTTATACTTCACGTTTTCCGGCAGATGCTCGTTATCGCTCTTGCCGTCGAAAGCGAACTGAAAGACTTTCATTCCTGGAAAGCCGGTGCGTTTCACAAGGCGGCGCACCTTGTCGGTGATAATTCCGAGGTCCTCGGCGATGATTCTGTCGTCGAGGTCAAGCCCGTCGAAGATTTTCGTGCCGACGCCCTTCACCCACCTGCCGATTTTTGCGGTCGTTGCACCATACGGCACGGCGTAGTAGCTTTCAAACGCGCGGAAGTGGTCGATGCGGATTTTGTCGAAGAATTGCAGCTGATGCAGCAAGCGGTGATGCCACCACAAAAAGCCGTCCGCCTGCTGTTTTTTCCAGTCGTACAGCGGATTGCCCCACAGTTGCCCGTCGGCGGAGAAGTAATCGGGCGGCACGCCTGCGACCTCTTTCGGGCGCATATTTTTGTCAAGCCTGAAAATTTCGGGGTGCGCCCAGACGTCCGCGCTGTCGTACGCGACGTAGATGGGAATATCGCCGATAAGCGCGACGTTTTTGGATTTTGCGTAGTCTTTAAGCGCGGTCAATTCGCGATAGAACTCGAACTGCAAAAACCGCCAGAAATCGCACTCGTCCTGAAGCGCGGCGATTTTTTCGTCGGACAGCGTATCGCGCCGTCTTTCGTCCTTTTCCCACGTATCGAACGACGAAAACCCGTTTTTGACTTTGAGCGCCATAAACAGCGCGAAGTCGTCCAGCCAATATTCGTTATTTTCAAGAAACTTTGAATAATCGGAATTTTTTTGAAATCTTTTGAACGCGCAGCGCAGCACGTCGTATCGCGAGTTAAAAATTTCGGCGTAGTCAAGTGATTTTGTTTTGGCGCGTTTTGCCTCGTTTTCCGTCAAAAGCCCGCGTTTAACAAGCGTATTTATATCGATAAAGTACGGATTCCCCGCAAATGCCGACGGCGATTGATACGGGCTGTCGCCGAAAGACGTTGGCGATAACGGCAGCGTTTGCCAGAAATCGACCTTCGCGTCCGCCAAAAAATCGACAAAAGAAAACGCGCCCTCGGACAGCGCGCCGACGCCGTATTCAGACGGCAGACTTCCTATATGCAAAAGTACCCCGTTGAACTTTTCTTTCACTTGTGCGGTGCCTCCTCATGCGTGACCGCCTCGCCGAGCCTGTTCGCCCAGCTTTCGCAATACAGATCGTAATAGGATTTATTATTATCCTGTCTATAAGCAATGCACTTTTTGTTGTTGCACCATATAAACGACGGAATCCCGACGACAAACAGATACAGCGGCCCCAGAATCAGCGACTGAATGGTATGGCCGTACTCGTGCACGGACACGGTTTTTTTGTACTCATCGCCGCGCTTGCCGTTGATGAAGATAAACGCGCCCAGCGACACGCCGCCCCAATCGCCCTCGTGGAAGGTCAGGATTGCGCCGTGGTAATAGGCGTGCTCGCACCTGATATTTTTCAGGAACAGCAAAAACCCCAGGACGTTCTGAATCGCGCCCCAGGTGAACTGTAAAACCAGGTAAAAAAACTGCAAGATATATTTCATAATAGCCTTACTTTGTTCTTATTTTGAACGTATAGCGGATGGGAGTGCCCTTGTTGGTCTGATAGGCGCGGTTAAGTTGCGGATTTGTCGTCGGATCTTTCGTGACGTATTCAAGCGTAGCCGTTTGCACCGTCGCGCCGCCGTCCCAAGCCTCAAACTTATTCTTGTCGTTGTGGTAGCTGACGATGAGGTAATATTCGATTTCGTCGTTATTCGTAACGCCCACAACCTGAATGACGATATAAGGATTTTTGTTGTCCGCGTTGACAAAGGAACTGCGCTCCACCGCGTTGCAGCCGTCCGGCACAAGGACCTTTTCCGTCCCCGACGCATCGGGATTGTAATATTTGACGGGAATGTCCAGCCCGATTACGGTCTGATAAATGCGCTTGCACACCATTGCGGAATACGTGACGTACCACCCGTGCACGCCGTTGTCCACGTCTTCTTTGCGCGGATCCGGCTTGTTGGGATAAATATACTGCCCCGAAAGGTACGTAACCGCCGCGATCGCGTTCCTGTACATGGTCTGCGTGTCGGTTTCGGCAGTGCTCTTCTGACGGCGTTTTGTCGTGACGTAAACGGCAGGCGTAACCGCCGCGGCAAGAATCGCCATAATGGCAATTGTCACGATAAGTTCAACGAGCGTAAAGCCTTTTTTATTTTTGAAAACACGCCTTTTCATACTTATATAATTATACTACTTCGCGCGTACAGTGTCAATATATTATTTTTCACATACAACTCACTATAACTTATAACATTGCATACGAAACACTTTCTGTCATTGCGAGCTGAAAATCGGGGACCCCAAAAGATACTTTCGTACTTTTGGGGAAAAGGAGTATGCAAGCATAAGACAGGCGATTGTCGCTTGCGACGATTGACTGGTCAAAAACGAAGCATACGACGTGCGGAAGGGAACCATATTATAAAACCCACGCAAGATACTTTTGTACTTGCGTGGAAAAAGGCGCACACAAGCAAAAGAGTGAACATTATTGCTTGCAATAATGTGATTTCAAAAGCACAGTGTGCGCCGTGCGGAAGGGTATCCTTGTTATTGCCCTATTTCTCACAAAATAAGGATTTGTCGCAGCATTGCTTTGTTCAATGACAGC
>UMAM01048080.1_pt1 | contig 14264 bp, 15 predicted proteins | sample 1963711 | NCBI WGS metagenome assembly UMAM01 (sample SAMEA4835916, study PRJEB28245) | human gut metagenome | biome: gut microbiome; material: fecal sample | place: Denmark | collected 2008
GCTTTCGCAGGATGATGAACTACGAGTGCCTGCTGTACGGCTCAAAAGCGCTTCTGCTCGGACTGCCGGTATCCTGCGGGATCACATATCTCATGTACCGCTCGGTAAATCAGGCTTATGAAACCGCCTTCCGCCTACCGTGGGCAGCTATCGGCATCGCCGTGATGAGCGTGTTTCTTGTCGTATTCGCCACGATGATGTATTCAATGAGCAAGGTAAAAAAGGACAATCCCATCGACGCCTTAAAAAATGAGAATCTGTAAGGAGGGAAAGAAAATGTATAACCATGAAGCACCCGCACATAGGAAACTCATCTTGAGATCGCTGCTGATCTGCTGGCTGATCATTCTCGGCGGATACCTTTTGATTCGGATGGTCTTTCTTGTATTCGGGCTGCAGCTGCACCTGACCGCTCAGGGCATCTGCCTTGCGCTGCTGCCGTACTGCTTTGGGTCGCTGTATCTGTGGAAGCGCTGCAAGAAGCAAAAACCGTGGTTTTATGTGCTCGGACTCCTGCTTCCTGCCGTTGCCGAGAAGCTGACGCTGTATTTTCTCGGAGCGTATCTGTGCGGGGTCGGTCCATTCCGTGTCACGGCGGTCATGGAGGCAATCGGAAGGACCGAACCGTATGCGGTACTCTTTACACGGATGCCCATGCGGTACGCAGTCAACCTGCTGTTCTTTAATGGGACATATATTCTTTGTGGCATCGCCTTCCCTGCACTCTGCTTTTTGGGCTTATACTTACTGCAAATAAAGACCGCCCGGCAAACCGGTAGCTTGGAAAGCACCTGAAAGGGGCACCGAAGTTTGGCACAGCATTACCATCACAGGCAGCCGCTCACATGCGGTTGCTTTTTTGTAAAAAGAAAACCACGCGATAGTCGCGTGGTTGAAAAAAGGATAACCGGTGAAAAAACTCCTTTTGTGCTGAAACAGCAGAAACCTGTCAGTCAAAATAACAAAGGCACAAAATGAAATACCAACCGCTTCGCGAGTGGATGTTTATTGCCTAACCTCTCTTGCTGCCCGTAAACGGGTCCGTATATGCCCAATTAACCCAAACGCGGAACAACTCTTTCCGGTTATTGATCCGATCGGAGATTATGCGATTTATCTCGATAATGCGGCGACAGAGCTTTGCGCCGGATCTTTTCATAAAATTGATTCCATCGTCGGGAAAGCCGCTGTAAAGAATCGGTCGGCACATATTCAGGCGTAGAATTCAAGCTGCGGTATTCCGTTTGCACAGCATCGTTTTACCTGCAAAAATTGCGTTCTATGGCGGTCCTTATAACGCACAGATTGCGGATGATTCGAGGATTTTTCCTTTTCGGTCTGCTCATATACGATCTTTTCTGAGCTTCGTGTTCATTCTCATAGATATGTAAATGTACGCCTAAAAGCCAGGTCACCTTGGACACAAGTTTCTCACTTGTGGATTAACAACGATTTGGTATGTCGTCAAGGCTCATCTTGGAGCTCCTTTCATAGGGATGGAAATTTGCTCGCCTTGAATGAAAAAGCCTCTGCGGTTTTGAATGATACTCATTTCAAGTTTTTTCTTTTATAGCGTTCCTTACATTCGTCGATGATTTTAATCGCATCCTCTTTGTCGTGATAGTCCCCTGTCGTAACGTCAATGCCTTGGAGAACTTTGTAGTTTTCAAAAAAGTTCCGTATTTCTCTCAAGATGAAATCGGGAAGTTCGTTCAGTTCCCGATAATTTGAGTAGCGCGGATCGCAGTCCACAACGGAAATCAATTTATAATCGGGTTTTCCTCCGTCAGTCATTTCAAGATATCCGAGAACTCTCGCCGGCACATAACACCCCGGAAAGGACGGATTATCACATACAACCAGAATATCCAGCGGGTCACCGTCGGGTGCCAAAGTGTTTTCAACGCTGCCGTATTCGGTCGGATAAACCATGGAAGCATACAGAACTCTATCCAACTTGATTTTTCCGGTTGTCGGATCGATTTCGTATTTGTTTTTCGAATGAAGCGGGATTTCGATCAATGCTTCAACTACGGTATTCATCACTCAAAAATCCTTTCTGTCATCAGCGTACTGCGGTCATTTTCCGCTGCACCTTTTTTGTTTCTTACCGCTACCACATGTGTAAGGGGTATTGCGGCTGACTTTTCGTTTGCAGTTGCCGTACCGGTTGACAACTGTATCTCGGCAAGTTTCTTCAAGATGCGGACTCGAACCGAACCGTTCGGCATTTTCATTGTCAAAAGCTGACTGTGAAAAATCTCTATATCCAATTTCCCTTTTTTCAGCGCCTGACGGATATTTGGCCCGAGGGATCGACTGCTCATGCCCGCTCGGCGGATACATGTCATGCAGCTTCTCTGGGGTGTATCCGAGGCTGCAGGGCATTCTTACCGTTTTATGATAATCGTTGTACAGACTCGCCAAGCGCTCCGCATCCCTGAAAGAATTAAATGTTATACCGAACTCCTTCAGGCAGGCGAAAACATCCTCCGTCCGTCCAGCAATACAGCGCACGATGTCAAAAATATTTTTCAAAAAACAATCTCCGTCGTTTGAGGTTTACGCCTGACTTTTTTCTGACGAGTCTGCAAGGAGAAGTATTTTTTCATCCATGTCATCAAGCACATGAAGGACGGCGGCATAGCCGTCGACAGAAGCGGAAGGCTCTCCCCTTTCCACCTTTCACAAGGTAGCCCGGCTGATCTCTGCCTTCTCGGAAACAGTTTCCGCGGACAGATTTCTCTGTATCCGTGCATGCCTGATTTGTTCGCCCATTCTTTCCGGAATACTCAGTGTTTACTATGGTGCCGAGGCGACCTTTTTTCCATAAAACTCCTTCCCTTGTTGTTTATAATTATATATGACACAAAACCCCATGTCAATATTTATAAAAATCTTTTCACTGAAAACTCTATGCAAAAGCGCTCTGTCAATACAGCAAAAGCGCCATATTTAGTTTTATACTATCACAAGCATACTATATATAGGTTTTTCATCGCCTTTTACCGCCACATCATGTATACCGACAGTACAAGACTCTTAAGCCGGAGGTGGTGAAATGATCGGTGACTTACAGAAGGTAACTTTACTGAATTTTCCGGGTAAAGCCGCCTGCACGGTGTTCCTGACAGGATGTGATTCCGCTGCCCTTATTGCCATAATCCCAAGCCTGCTTTGCCGCAAGACAGAAAAAAAGATAGCCCTTGATTGCCTTTCACCTCAGCAATCAAGGGCTATCCCTCACTCTTGATATCTAACATCTTTTTTTATACCTCTCTTTCCTTGTTTGGTGGCACCTCGCTGTGTCCGCCAAATCTACGCCTCTCTATATATAAACACCGCAGTGCGATGACCTTGCCTGCTGAAACGGCTTGCATTTCAGGCGTAATGTCGTCTTTCGGTGCCGAGACTTTTCTCCCTTAAAACATTATATAAGGGAGCGAGCACTTAGGTCATTGGAATCACCTCTTCCTCTTTGCATCTATAGAATAGCATATTTTCCTCAAAAAAACAATCGGCAGGATATACGAATTCCGACATTCGGTTTTATGCTTATATACAAACTTTTTCTTTTTGTTTTGTATGTATTGACCAATCGGGTTGTTGTGTGTTATAATAATAGTGTTGTGGGGAATCCGGCGGAACAGTACCGTCGGACTTTTTTGTGCAAGAAATATCTTACCGTTTTTTCTTCAAAAACCGTGCTTTCTCCCACCCAAAAGGGCTATTAAAACAAAAACAGTAGAAAAAGTTACAAATATATGATATAATGTATTTGCTTATCCGGCAAGATCGGTTAAGCAGAAAAGCAATACGAGAAAGGAGATCACGGAAAATGACCAAAAAAGAAATCGTTGATGCAGTTTCCGCAAGTGCAGGTGTATCTAAAAAGGATACCGCCGCTGTCATTGACTCGCTGCTTGCTGCGATTACCGACGCTGTCGTGAAAGGCGACTCTGTCCGGTTCACAGGCTTTGGTACATTTCAATCGCGTAAGAGACCTGCACGCGCAGGGCACAATCCCGCTACCGGTGCCACGATCGACCTCCAGGCTTCTACCGTTCCGGTTTTCAAGGCCGGCAAGGCATTTAAGGATGCTCTGAAGAAGTAACCGAAAAAACAGGACTTACAGCACAGAAGTACTGTAGGTCCTGTTTTTAGAAAAAAATAATACGGATCGGACGGTTCTTATGATGGATAAAACACAAACCAGCCCCCTTGAGAGTGCGCAGGAATTTCTTGTCATGCGAAATCTTTATGAGTCTGCCGTAAAACAGCTGGCTCTGAAATTTGAAGTGCTGAACAGCGAATTCAACATACAGTATTCACGCAGCCCCATTCATCACATCGAAAGCCGAGTAAAATCTGTGCAGAGCATCATGGCAAAGCTTACAAAGAAAGGTATGCCTTTTACCATTGCCACCGCCAAAGAAAATATTAACGATATTGCCGGTGTGCGCGTTGTCTGCAACTATATAGATGATGTGTACCGTGTAGCCGAAATTTTTGAACGGCAGAAGGATGTGGAGATTCTCAAAAAGCAGGACTATATCAAGGAGCCGAACTACAACGGCTACCGTTCCCTGCATCTCGACACCCGTATCCCGGTATATCTTTCTGACAGAACGGAGTATGTGGTAGCGGAGATCCAGCTTCGCACGATTGCCATGGATTTCTGGGCAAGCCTTGAGCACGACATCCGGTATAAGGTGGATAAGACCAAGCTGCCTGAGGGAATCAACAAGGAAATGTTCAACTGCGCCGAAAAGATAGCGGAAATCGACCGTCAGATGCAGGATATGTACCGCAGAATCAAAGCAGCGGAAAAAGCCGATTAAGCAAAAACAAAAGAACCGCCTTCGGATTCCGTAATTTCCGGTTTCCGAGGATTGCATCGCGCATAATATCGGTTATTCCTTTCATCACATTAGACGGGCAGTCGGCATGATAAATATTAAAGCAGGCGCACAGCTCCCTTTTGTACCGGGTCTGTGCGCCTGTTGTTTTTCTGTCACTTTCTTTACGGCTTTGGCATCGATACAGTCGCACCGGTGTCATATTCAAATTTTATACGAACAAAATTGAAGTTTTGTTAGACGGTCATTGAACACCGTGCGACAAAGCCGTATTCCGCACGGTTGCCACTATGCCGTTCGGCTATGATACGGCAGACATATTTGCCGTTTATCAGGCTGAAGGAGTACTTTCCGTCCGAGCGGTCGATATTGCATATATCCTCAACTCTGCCGCCTTGTTTAAGACATTTTTCCGTCACGGTATAAGGCTTTGTATCAAAAAGCAGCAAAGCTTCTGTCGGTACTGAAGCGTTTGTTTCGAGCGGATTATTTTACGCCCGGATTCCGGTGCCGCAGGCATTTGTATTTGTCCTCTGACCGCCTCCTTCCGATGCCGGAGCCGTCCAATCACAACTGCAAAGCACGGCAGGAAATCCGTCGTTATCGATCTCTGCATCCGCCTTGAGTTTGACCCGAAGAGACGGAACGTCGGTCTTGGAGTCAACCTTCCCCTTTTACTTCAAACTCAAGGCTGTTTACCATCGTTCCGGAGAGCTCAGAACCGCACTGAAATTGAAATGTTGCCTGAAAACGATATCTCTCGTTAGGACTCGGCTTATACTGAGCCGGAATCCGATAAGAATGATCGGCAGTGAAACCACTGTTTATGCTATAGGCTATAGCTGGAAATATAAGCTCAGGCTCCGCTTCAATCTTTTCCCATTTGCCGGCTTTCCGTCGGAACAGTTCATACGACGCACCGTATTGAATCGGCTTTCCGGAGCGGTTTACCCATCGCAGTTCCAGAACAATGTCCGAACCTACCTCACGGACATTGATAACTTCAAAACTTACTCCCGCAGAGTCGCTTTCGGCTTTCAGAAAGCGAAACTGCCCGAGCTCACGAGCCTTGTCCGGTGCCTGTCTGCCGTATCGGATATATATCACCGTCGCAAAAATGCAGGCGGCAGCGGTTATTACGGCAAAAATTAAGACCCATATGGCAGAAACCTTTCGCTTCAACATTTACAATCACCTCTTTTCATCAGTATCGGAAGCAGGATCACAATAAAGTATCCTGCGGTACATAAAAGATCGGACAGTGCAGGAAACAGTCTTGTGCTTTGCGTGAATACATAACAGAACAGGCAGCCCGTCTCAAGGCAGAGAAAAGCAAACGGCAGCCACCGAAGAACAGCGCCGATTGTTCCGGCTTTTCGTCCTCCCCATAACACGGCGGCAAACCCGGCGCTGAGAAGCGCGGGAGGGATACTATACCACAGCCAGCCGGAAAAACTGTGCAGTGTCATATCAAAAAGCGTTTCATACGGTGTTCCGCCGCGGTAAAAGAGCCGGAGCGACATATATACCGTCGTCACAAGGAACATAAAAAAGATATACAGCCCCGAACCGATGCAGGCGACATGTCTCTTCTCGCTCCACAGCACAAGAAGCGAGGTCGTGAATATCCAGAAGCCGTAAACGGAAGTGCTCCAATATGCCGCCGCCCACAGTCCGTCAGACGGAAATTCAAAGATGAAGACAACCAAAAGTCCGCCGAGTATTCCGAAAACCGCTGTCAGCAGATAGTGCAACGGACGCCCCTGCAACAGAGTCCTGCAGCAAAGCGGGCTTGCGTCGTTTTTTTCAGGACTGCTCTTTCCCACGGCTCTTTTTCCTTTTAAGAATCAGCAAAACAGCAATCACAACTCCGCCGATCAGCACAAAGCCGACAAAACCTGCAAGCAGGAAGACCGGATTGAACGGAATCGATTGCTTTGGAGGTCGAGGATGCTCTGCTTCCGACAATGTGAAGGTCAGTTCTTTCTCCGGCAGTCCCGGCATGGTCAGCTCATAGCCCTTTTCCGTCCTGGAAAAGCTGCCTTGATTGTTTTCGGTCATGTAATACGGTGTGTTTACCACGATTTTCAGCTCTCCGAACTGCGCCCATGTTTTTGCGGGAGAGAGCAGATAGGTGTAGGTATAAATACTCGGCGTGTAGCCTGCATCAATTGCCGGATACAGTGGGGCTGTTACCGTGTTTATCAAAGTCTGTCCCGGTTCCAGCGTCAGGGTATACTCATACCACCGCATCAGAGAAAAGGCGGATTTTTCGGTGTAAATTCCGCCGTACATCCAATCCTTTAAACCGGCGTTCAGAAATGCGACCTGCGCATTATACCAATCACTCTCCGATATGCCGGAGCTATTGTCGTATCCCCTGAAAGCAAAATCCCGAAATATCATCTGTTCGGAATGTTTCAATGTAATATTGCCGTCAGTTTTCTTTTCACACGCGCCGTTTTCATAAAGTGACCACGCGATACCGTCCTTCGGAAGTTCACCGAAAATATATACGGTAAGTGTGTCGCCGTTTTTTGCCCAGCCGGATATTCGGATACTGTCTTTCAGTGCAGCCATGCGGCTCTTTTCCTCCCACAGCACCCGTGTTTTTGTCGGATCCTCACGCAGAACAAAAGCAGCGGTTGCGGCTTGATTTTCGGGATCGATGCCTTCAACGGAATATTGCTGTACCCAAACAGGGAGATCGGGACGGAAAAAGCTATCGGATATATATCCATCTGTCAGCTTCGGCATATCCTCGTCTAAAGAGAACGGTGTGCCACGACCCTTGAGTGTATGACGTACGGCGACATCAATCGGCTCGCCGTTGACCTTAACACCGTACTTTTCGGTATCCGAAGCGTCGGTATACTTGTCGGTCGGGGGGTCGTAGATATATTCCCCGTAATGAGGCAGATTGCCGAACGGAAAAACAAGCGTGGCGGTCACCGTATAGTCGGCGGGGTTGCGGAAGGTGTACTCAGCCGTGACCTTCCCTGTATAGGCGAGGAATTCTTCGATATTGTTGTAGTAATTCTTCGGGAACTCCTGCACATCAAAGGTCAGAAGCTCCTTATCCACCACAAGCGGACAGTTCTTATCTTTCACAAGTGCGCCGGTGCTGTCTGTTCCGCTCCAGTGACGCTGAGCGGAGTTGGCATGAGTCGACTGAATAAATACGGCACTGAGCAACAGAACCGTAAAAATCACTGTAATTACTTTCCGTTTCACCTCTTTCACCCTCCCCTGTTTTCAGCAAACCGTTAACTGTACATTATTTCCCGATATCTGTGACTGTGCCGATAAATACCGGCAGCCCGGTTGCGTCGTCTATAATGGCATAAACAAACGGACGGTCAAGCGTAACTCTATAGATACATTCCTCAAGGGCAGTATATACCGTTTCCACAGCAGTCGCTGCACCGGCTTTTGTGCCTCTTTCGTCCACGGCGATATACGCCTTATGCAGCACGCGGCTGATGAATATATTGCCGCTGTCAGAAGATCCGAGCGCCGAAAAATCCGCTTTTGACGGTTCAAACGGATTTGTCATACCGAGCGCCTTAAGCGCACCGCCCATTTCAATGTCATAATCGTAGGAGAACTTCGGTATCGCTGTTTCCACCGGGATATCTTTGGCGTTTTTTATTGTGTCAACAAAGGACTTCCCTGTCATGGAAGCAACATAGTCGCTGAGAGAAATATCCCCGTTCGGCAGCAGCGCAACAAAGCTGTAGCCGCTCTTATACGGCTTGATAAAACCGGTTGCCTTGCCGTCGTCAAGATATCGCTGCTCGGTCGAGTACATCATCGAAATCGTTCTCTTTGTGCCGTCAAGAGCAGTAAAAGTGCTGTCGCTGATCTCGTCCTTTTTATAAATACTCTCCCACTCAGCGTCGAACAGAACGGTGTTGATCAGGTACATTACAGCATCCGGGTCAAGATCATCGATGACTTTCTCTATCTTGCCGTCGGTATTCTTCTTTACCCGGTTGTTGATATCCCGCAGCGTTTTCCCATCGAACGGCGATTTGTATGCCGCAGCACCGTAGTAATCCGCGTTTTTCTGCAAAAAAGTCTTTTCCGCCGTAAATCCGTTATCCCTGAACCAAACAGAATTTGCGATATTCAACTTTGACGGTTTTTCGGAGGGCAGTGTCTTTATATAGGAATACAGATATTCGTTCAGCGTTTCCATGGGAATATCTCCGCCGAGCAGAGTTTCCATTTGTACAAGAGTCTCGCCCTTCGCTCCGTTTGCCGTCACGGAGAGCGCCAGCATGACCGACAGCCGGAAAGATTCATCACTACATTGCAAGAACAGACAGACATAAAATAACAGCCGTCCGTCGTCTTGTCTTCATCACAATTCCCTCCGAATTTTTCTGATCCATGTGCATTGTATGATGTGATCCGAATCACGTCTTCACGCAATTTTTCACTGAATCCGTTGAGATCGTCATAACCGATTGCTCCTTCATTGACTAAGCGGCAAAGGTTAGCGAGAATCTCCGAGCTGCGCATTTCGGCCTGCAAACCGGTGCAGCGTTTATCCCGGCGTATGCGTTTATACAGTTCCCAAAACTTTTTCGCTTCCGAGCCGTCACGACTGAGCAGCTCAATGTATTTGGTTCAGCCTCCCGATATACGCTTCCTGCCATACGGCGATTTTTTGCGAAACAAAAGCTGATCCCGGTTTGAAAACCAATTTGCCTGCATAATTTCACCTCAGCAGTTAAATTATCCGTCATTCAAACAGATATCTCTTCAGATGGTCGGCAACCGCTTCGGAAACCTGCTTGACATCTTTACCTGATGTATTGATAAGCAGATCGTAGTTTTCACGTGCTCCCCATTTTTGTCGGCTGAAATAGTTGTAATATCTTGCCCTTCCTTTATCGATAGAGCGTATATTTCTTCTGATCTTGGAATCGGATAAGTTTTCATCCTCCGGGCTTCGTTCCCGGCAGCGTTTCAGTTTGCTCTCTGCATCCGCGTAGACGAAAATACGGAACGGATCTTTTTCCTTCAAAATGTAATCGGCACATCGCCCGACGATAACACAATCGGATCTCTCCGCCAGCTCCTTAATAATATTGTGCTGCTCGGCAAACACAGTAAGACTCCTGTCAAACTCAGTATAAGCATAATATGCCGTATGAAAACTCGTGCCGGCATGAATGGGATAAGAGATATACGGGCGGTCTTCGGTTATGCGTTCCACATATTCCTCGGAGAGCTTTGTGCGCTTGGCGATTTCGGTTACGATCTCCTGATCGTAATAGGCAATTTGCAGTTTCTCCGCAATCCTGCGACCGATCTCACGACCGCCGCTCCCAAACTCGCGTCCTATTGTGATAACCTTTTTCATTTCTCGCACCTCCTGTAAAATGCCGTAAGGCACCGACCTTGCCATGCAAAGCCGATGCCTCGTTTTCTTTTGTTGGCTCGTGGGCTTTGCCGGAACTCATTTGCCTACGGGTCTGTGTATGAAAGCTTTTCTGTCTCAGTTTGATTTCTTTTCCGCCACGTGGGTTCCGATATATTTTCCGGTTTTAACACGGGCGTCTGGCGGTTTCTTTGCATTTTCGGGGATTATCCAATATACCCCGGCTTTTTGCGCTCCGATTATGCGTCCGTCTCCGCAAAGAGCAACCACACGGCGTCTTGAAAGGTGCCAGCGTTCCGCCGCTTCAATAGCAGAAATGTATTTTATGCCGTACATCGTTTACATCTCCTCTCTAACTATATTATATTCTCAACTTGGAATAATGTCAAGAGGAAGCAACTGCTTCACGTTTTTACATGCAAATTTTCGCTGTTTTTAAATCGCAAGGAGCGGCGAAAGCCGTCGCTCTGCACCGTATGTATGTCTGTATTCGATTTTTATTTTTGCTTTTTCTTCTTTGCGGTAACATCTGTACCGATAACAGTACCGCCGCTGATGAACAGCAATGCGATCCACAGCGTTAGATTGCTTGTATCGCCGGTTTGGGGAGACTTCGGCAGCTTAGCCGTTACGGTGTCGGCTTTGGCGATTTCCTTGGTGCCGTCTTTGTCACTGTAATACTTATTGCAGCCGTCGCAGTGACAATACTACAACAACCGTAGGATAAAGGCAAAGCTAAAGGGCTTGCCGCCTGCAGTTCACAGACAACAAACCCTTTCGATAGCTTGAACTGTTTTCGCTAATATTTTGTCTAACTTTTTGGGGTCACTTCACATTTATAGCCTGTCCCCGTTTTCTATGGCTTGAACGAGTCATGTTTTGATTAGTTTCCTCTGCGCTGCTTGAAATCGGAATTTTGAGATGTGTCCGGGACAGACTTGGTCTCCTGTCGGGAGAGCCACTCGGTTTTCTTCTCGATAATATTACCTGAAACTGCATCTACCTTGTAAGAATACTGCTTCTTTGCGGTGTAGAACTCCAAGATGTAGCAGGGCTTGCCTGAATTGCGGCTCAGCTCCTCTCGGGTGAACACGATCTTTTGCGCTGTCTCATCCAGCCCCGCGTCCTCTAATGCGATCTGCTTTGCCTTTTTCAAGCCGATAAACTCCGGGGCATGGGGAATGATCTTATCGCAGGTCTTATCCATAATCAGACCCAGAACCGCGTCAATTTTGTAAGTCCAGCGAGCGGAGTCGCTTTCAAAGACGAAGTAATAGTAGGGCGACTTGATGCCGCCAGCAACCAGCTCCTCTGTCGTGAAGACCACTTTCACATCGACTCCTGCATCTTCCAAGGCGATTTTCTTCGCTTCTTTCAGAAGAATGAAGTGATAAGCTTCGATAATGCTGCCGTTCTTTGCGTCTACCTTGTAAGAGTACTGTTTCTTTGCGGTATGGAATTCCAAGATGTAGCATGGCTTGCCCTGATTGCGGCTGAGCTCGACCTTTGTGAATACGATCTTCTGCGCAGTTTTATCAAGTCCCGCGTCTTTCAGAGCAATTTCCTTTGCGTCCTCCGGCGAGATAAATTCCGTTGTTCCGAGCTCCTTCTGCTGCTTCTCCAATATGATACCCAGCACTGCATCAATGCGGTACATCCACTGTGTTTTCGCGTCGGCAAAGACAAGCCGGTAGTAGGGTGTTTTAATTCCGCCGGCAACCAGCTCCTCTGTCGTGAAGACCACCTTCACATCGACTCCTGCATCTTCCAAGGCAATTTTCTTCGCTTCGGAAAGAGTGATAAATTTCCCGGCGTAAATAATGCTGCCGTCCTTGGCGTCTACCTTGTAAGAGTACTGTTTCTTTGCGGTATGGAATTCCAAGATGTAGCATGGCTTGTCTTGGCTGCGGTTGAGCTCTTCTTTGGTGAATACGATCTTCTGAGTCAACTTATCCAGTTTGGCATCTTTCAGAGCAATTTTCTTTGCTTCATCCAAAGAGATGAACTTCGATACACTGACAGATACAATGTCGGAAGCCTCTTGGAATTTAAGAAGTTCGTCCAACGACATGCGGGCAACCTCATCCGCGGGCAGCCCGGTTTTATTTGATGCGGTAAGTATCCAGTCGGCGCGGCCAAGGGAAACATGGAATTCCTCTGCGATCTCCGCCGCTTCAGCGTTTTCCGTCAGTTCGGAGTTAAAAACCAGCGTGCCGACGGCATCGGTCTGCTCCAATACCTTCCGGATTTCTGCGATGAGATAGGCTTTTAGGTCAGCATCCGCATCAATACGGGAATCAAAAGAGATCAGAACGGTCGCTTTGGCGTTTTCCATATATCCGCAAACTTCATAGGCAGTGACGGTGCGCGTTAAAACAGTCTCGACGCTCTGCTTTTCCAGCACAACATCACTGAGCGCATTTTCCGCATCGCTGTTCAAGCAGCGGACTTTTTTAACGATCCCGCTTTTAGCAATCGTATATTCGACGCTGGGGTTGACATCCATCGTGAAGGTGCCGGCTGTCGCATTGCTTCGAATGGCATTTGCGGTGATGACGGCGCAGAGAACCAATGCCAGACAAGCAGCCGATATGCCCAATTTAGCCCAACCGTGTCTTCTTTTTGCAATCGGCTCGGCTTCCGCGTCAGCGATAAGCTCGGGATTGATTTTCCCAATCGAATGAAGAAGAAGTTCGCTTTTCATAGCACAATTCCCTCCTTTTCAAGAAATCGTTTTAATTCGTTTCTCATACGGAAAAGCAGGGAGGCCACCTTGCTCTCGCTCATTCCGTATGTATCTGCAATGTCCCGTATTGCGTAGAGATGATAGTATCTGCGGACAAAGATATTGCGGTTCAGCGCGAGGTTGCGTGTGATTTTTCCCAAATAGATCGACAAGCGGTTCGGACGCTGCGGCGGGATCGAATTCCATGCACCCAAATAGGTGTCATTGGAGCATTCCTCCGCATCTTCTCTGTTGTGAAGGATGTTGTATGCGATCGTGTGGCAGTAGTTTCCGTACTTTTCTGCGGTAGCGGCAATCGCGTTCTCGTTGCGCGCCCAGTACATTTCTATGATCTCATGGTCTCTCATTGCGACCTCCCTTCTTTCTGCGTAAAGGCCTTTCACTTATATAGACAACAAAAATCGCCGTTCATTGCGTATACGGAAAAATTTTTTCAGATTTATTATATCATACTGTAGCGGAGAATTCTACCGGTCTGAAAACGCTGCTTTAGGCCAAGAATCCCCGCATGGTATTGAAAAATCCAATGCAGCTAACACACATCCTTTACCGTTTTTGGTTTTCTCGGACCCCGGGGCTTGGGTTCGGGACGCTTGACCGCGCCGTTTCTGAAATGCGTATCTTCGAATTTCTCGAAGAAAACAAATAATCCGAACTCATCTCCGATTAAGAAGATACGCTGCCGTTTATACAAACGCAGAAAGCCAAGCCACTTTGATATTCCGAAATAACAGATTTATCGTTGGTCTTTTGCAGATATCGTATGGAGTTCTGTTGACCGCAAAGGTCAAAAAAATATAGGTGTCTGTGTGTTTGCGCAAAGACAGCCTTTGCTAGCATATCTGATTTCTCCTTTTAGGGTAATAAAAAAGGCAGATAGATTTTTGATTTCTACCTGCCTTGCGTATCATTATTCGGTTGTGTGAGAGTTCAAGACATCCAACAAAGGGAAAACATCATTTTTATATCTGTCAAAACGGTTTGCTGAAATTTTGCCGTATAAACGGTGAAAACCCCGATTTTATCGGGGTTTTCACGGGCTACATCTATTTTGTAGCCCTTTTATGGTGCGGGTAAAAGGACTTGAACCTTCACCGAGGAACCCCGACTAGAACCTGAATCTAGCGCGTCTGCCAATTCCGCCATACCCGCATAACTAACATTGTTATTATACTATATTGCGCCCGCAATGTCAAGTCAAAAAGAAGAATTTTATTTACTGCCGTGTACGATTACAATAGATATGTTACAGTATCAAAAAAAGAGT
>UMAM01050465.1_pt1 | contig 14126 bp, 9 predicted proteins | sample 1963711 | NCBI WGS metagenome assembly UMAM01 (sample SAMEA4835916, study PRJEB28245) | human gut metagenome | biome: gut microbiome; material: fecal sample | place: Denmark | collected 2008
TACGATTTCGGAGTGCTCGGCAATCACAGCGGGCGGCGGCATTGCGACGTTCGACTTTACCGCCTTTGAACTGGGCGGAACTGTTATCAGCGATTGTGAAGCATGGCAGGGCGGCGGGGTCCGTTCGCTGTCCTCCTCGGCGCAAGCCGTGATGACCGGCGGAAAGATCACCGGATGCCGTAGCACCGACCCGAGATGCAATGCTCTCTACCTCGGCGACAACATAGACTTCCGGGCGCTTGGCGGCAGGATCGAAGGCACCGTCTGTACGGCGGACGGCACAAAAATCACCGGCTCCGCTACCGGAACTATCTTCACCGATGTGGTCTACCATGCGTTCAACGCGGGAACCTTCAGCGGTCTCCGGTTTGAGGGGGAACGGCAGGATCGTTTACGAATACCGCGTATACTATTACTCGGCAAGCGGCATTCTCCTTTACATAAACAATGAAAACGCAGGTGACGTATACGGCGACGGTACAGTATCCTATGACGACGCTGCCAAGACACTGACGCTGAACGGCGTGACGCTGACCGGGCAGCAGATGCTCGGCGCAACGGACCTCCCCGACACCCTGACCGTGGTACTCATCGGAAACAACGTTTTTGAAAACGACAAGCGCGGGATCAGCCACACGGGTGGCGACCTTCTCATCAAAGGGACCGGGGCACTGCGCGCCGGGTGGATCGAAAACAAAAACGATATTATCATTGAGAGCGGCGACATTGTGCTTGACAGCCGGGGAACGGCTTCCGGCGCTTTGGGAACTTACGATAACAGACTGGTCGTGAAGGGCGGCACGCTCACGCTGATCGGCGATCCCTCCGCGCTGTATCGGAACGGCGCACATACCGTCATTGCCGACCTGATCCCCGGTATGCGGATGCTCGCGGGCAATGCCGCGGACGGCTCCGATGCTACGGAGATCAGCGATGAAACCTATAAAGACAAGACATATCTCCGCTTTGAAGCGCGGACCTATCGCGTCATCTTTGCCCCCGGCAACGATGGAACGGGCAGTTCCACAACGATCATCAAGGACTACGACACCACCGTGACCCTTCCCGGCGCGCTCTTTACCCGCACCGGGTACACGCAGACCGGCTGGAGGAACGCTGACGGCACCAAGACCTACCCGCTCGGCGGAACATACACGGAAAATGCGGGAATCACGCTCTACCCGGTCTGGACACCAAACCGCTACACCATCACCTTTGACACCGCAGGCGGCAGCGATATTGCTTCCATCACGCAGGACTACGGCACGGCGATCACCGCCCCTGAAGCCCCAACAAGAGAGGGTTACACCTTTATCGGATGGGACAAAGGAATCCCCAAAACCATGCCCGCCGAGGATATGACTGTCACGGCGCAGTGGAAAGACAGCGAAAAGCCCACGGGCGAAATTAAAATCAGCGAGAACAGTTGGAAAGCGTTCCTCAACAATATCACCTTCGGTCTGTTCTTTAAGGACACGCAAACGGTGACGATCACCGCAGCCGACAACAGCGGCGAAACGGTAACGGTTGAATATCTGCTGTCAGATAAGGAATTGACAAAAGCGGAGCTTGACGGCATGACCTTCACAGCGTACACCGCACCGTTCGGCATTGACCCCGATAACGAATATATTATCTATGTCAGACTGACCGATAAGGCGGGCAATACGGACTACATCTGCTCGGACGGCATTGTGCTTGACGGCACAAGCCCCGTGATCACCGGCATAGAAAACGGCAAGACCTACTGCGAGGCACAAACCGTTGCCATTGACGAGAAGTATATCGATACCGTTATTGTCAATGAAACGAAGGTCACACTCGATGAAAACAACAGCTTTACTCTCTCTCCGGCAGACGGCGGGCAGAAAATCGTTGTCACCGACAAGGCCGGCAACACTGCCGAAATGACCGTAACGGTCAACGACGGGCATACCGGCGGCACAGCCACCTGCACCGAAAGGGCGGTTTGCGAAGTCTGCGGCAAAGCCTACGGAGAGCCTGACCCTAAGAACCACACCGACTTAAAGCATATCCCCGCCAAGGCGGCGACCGAGGATGCCGAGGGCAACATCGAGTATTGGTACTGCAGCGGCTGCGGAAAGTATTACAGTGACAAAGACGGCACCAAGGAAATCAAAAAAGCCGACACCGTAACGGCGAAGCTGCCGAAGTCTCCCCAAACCGGTGATAACAGCAACCTCATGCTGTGGATCGCATTGCTGTTCATCAGCGGCGGCGTTGTGACCGGCACTACGGTTATAAGCAAAAAGAAAAAGCACAACAGCTAACAAAATAGTATAACCTACACAGCGGCTATCGGAAACGGTAGCCGCTTTTTTATTTTGAAAAGTGCCGGACTTACGACACCGACTGTGGTATGGTGTTTGGCTTGGAAAGGGGTGAAAACCGTGAACACACTTGAAAATTTGTATTACGGCAACATTGATCCGCACGAACACACCGTTTCAAGATGTCCAGGCGTGCTTTACGCTCGGCATTCATATAGCCGCAGCTTCTCGTATGTCCGTTCAATAAATAAGCGGCAGGAACTTCTTTCTCCCCGCCGCATTCACACTCGCATCTCCATATGTTTCCTTTTCCCGGCACTGTCTGAACGACTTCCTTGGCAGTAAGACGCCTAAACTTCTGATCGGGTAAGTCCTTTTTCATTTTATGGGTAAAAGCAGCTTTGCCATGACATTCTCATAGGAAACAAAGGGGTTATCCCAGTACCGGGAATCGTGGGAGTCTTCCGCATTGTCTCCGAGCACATAGAAACAGTTCTCCGGAACGGTCACTATGGCGTTCTGATGGACGAGGGTGTCTCCTTCGCACGCTGCTATCCTTTTCACGAGATAAGAACTGTCGTAACGGAAAATGATGATATCTCCGGTCTCCAGTTCATCAAAGTGTCTGAGACCGAGAATCAGGCTCCCGGTCTCAAGTGTCGGCTCCATGGACGACGTGGGCACATAGCCGAGCATGAAGATACAATGAAAGAGAAGAACCACAATCAACGTAACGATGATTGGGATGATAAAGGGACGTATCTTTCTGAATAATGCCTTCATATTTACCTCCAAATGAAAAGAGACGCCCGAGGATCTTACTCCTTAGCGTCTCTTGTTTTACATATTGCCTGCAAGGTCAAGGACATCTTTCCTTGCTTTCAGAAACTTACGGGCCTTTGATATCCACGCGGCCACAACCTTGTCAGAAGCACCCATCTGCTCTCCAATCTCTCTACAGGTGTAACCATCTGCCATCAGTCTGATAGCTTCGATACCTTTGACAGTGGATGGCGGAGCTTCCAGGATTGCTTTATCCAGGGCTTGCTTGATTGCTATACCCAGTTCCAAATCGCTCTCATCAACCTCTGCAGTATACGGTGTCACATCATAGGTAACTTCATTCGCCTGGCGACGGGTCGAGTAGATCAGGGCGTCGCATATCTGATTCCAAATCAGTCTGTAGGCATAGGTCGAAAAGTTGCCGCCTTTGTCCGTCGCGACAGCTTTGCAAAGACCGATGCATCCAATCTGGAACAGGTCTTCTCTGGAATAGATTCCGAGCTGATATGGGCCGTGGACCTTATCGTTGATTACCTTGTATACCAGACCCAGATTTTCTTCCACCTTCTTCTGTCTCTCTTCGCTTAGTTTCATGATGCCGCTGCCCCTCCTCTGAGGACTTGAAATCGCGGAACCCGACTGATTCTTCGCGATCTGTCCAGAAGCTTACGGCTCTCCTCAATAACAAGCTTGCAATAATACTCGCCGAGATGACCGATATGTGCCTCAGACAGAGGTGCCATAATCAAGTCCGCGAGCCACTGGTATGCATCCTGCTTGCTCATGTAACCCGAGAGATGAAGCTGATCAAAATAATGGTGAGCTGTACGTCTCAAAGAACGGAGCTCGTGATTGGCCAGACTACCGACCGGGATATTGGTGCCGGCGTGAACTCTGACGTATGCATCGCATTCAGGAAAGTTACTGCACACATAAAGCATAGTGCCTTTTTTATTCTCGTAATAGATTCCATCTGCGCTGCGATAAACAACCGTGCTGCCGCAATATGGACAGCGTATGCTGCTTGCGTTAAATCCCTTTCTTTTTTTCTTAGATTTATTCATTTCGTTTCCTCCGATTAGATAAAGAAAAAAGCCGGAAGGTCTGCAAAACAAATAAACAGAGCCAAACGCTGGAGTTTGTTGTCTCATCCAGCAATTGACTCTGTAATATTCGAGCAGCCTTCCGGCTTAATATTCAATTGACCTGCGTTGTTGTGGATCTGCTCATTGCGCGAGATCCGTAACGGATCCCTGATTCCCTTGAATCAGGTCTGACGTTATCCTTAAACGTTCCGAGAGCCTGAACGCAAGCCCTGCCACGACTATAGTATAGCCGATTAGGTTGCATTTGTCAAGCCCTTTCGTAACATTTACAGATTATTCACAGCATAATTGTGCTTATTAGGCGCGATTTCCTCCCAAACTCAGTCTGGAGAGTTATTCGTCACCATCATCGTCATACGCAGGTTCGGACTCGCGGCGTCTTTTCACTACATGCATAGCAATTAAGACGCCGATTGCCACCACCATACCGCCTGCAAAGAGTACGATATGGAGTACCGGAATGCCGGCAACGGTTGCGCTGCCATTTTCTGCTGAGTCAGTTCCGGAATTGTTTTCTTCCGGGTCAATCTCTGTTGTGGCAGGAGCTTGCGTCGGCTCCGGAACCTCGACAGCAGAATTCATACAGGTTAAGATGTACGATTTGCTGCCGCCGATTTCCATACGGAGCACACCGTCCTGTCCTACTTTGACAGTGCCGGGATATAACCCGGCATCCGTCTTAAGCTGGAACTCCACGCCGGCCCAATCGGTACCGAGCTGGATTTCCAGTTTCTCAGCTTCCATCAGCTGAAGTTCATCTTCTGTAGTGCCTTGCTTCGTCTCTGCCAATACCTGAACAGGAAAGCAAAGAATGCACAGCATTGCGACACACAGAAGAATGGATTTAATCGTTATCGACTTCATTGATTAGCCCTCCAGTTCTTCGCGCTTTCTTCTGCGACCGTAGATCACAGTGCCTACCATACCGAGACAGCTCAAGCCTAAAAGTCCAAACCAAAGACCTATATTGGAATTGTCACCGGTCTTGGGCGATTCTTCGATGGTAATCTTGTCGTTATGAACATTAACGGTAAGGGTTTCGTCGGCAACAAGCTCGACTTCAACAGGAGCCGGACGCTTATATCCTGAACTGACTTCATTTTCCACCTCAGCAACGGTGTACTTACCGATGCGGAGACCTTCTATGTAGATTTCGCCGTTGGCGTCAGTCTTGAAGATCTCGTCATAGTTCTCGCCGATTATGCGGAAAGAGAATCCTTCGAGACGTCCGTCAGAAGAACTCTTAACGATCTTGAGGTTGCCGACCATATGGTTGTTGATGAAACCAATGCCGGCTTCATTTTCGACCTCTACCATCTCACCGTCGTTAACGATTTCAAAGTAATGATATGCATCGTCCTTGACATAATTGGCAGGTGCCTGTTTCTCATAAAGGAAGTAACCACCGTATCTGAGATTCTCAAGCTCATACAGACCGGGCTCGTATTCAACCATTTCACCAACGAGAGTGTCGATGTCAGCATCGAATTCCTTGTTGCCGTCTACGTCCATGTAGATTTCAAAAATGGCACCGGCAAGGAGGTTGTCCGGATAATCCTTATCAACCTTAGTGGTATGGACCATACCGTAGATATGACGGTTCTCAGCTTTGATTTCGATAACAGCACCGTCAGTGGTTACATCGATCGTGAAAACAGTGTCGTTGGTCACAAAGCCTTCCGCAGGTGCAAGCTCTTTCACGATCCATTTGCCGAAGCGAACGTCATCGAAGAAGAAAATGCCTTCTGCATCAGACTTGGCAGCGAGTACAGCTCTCTCCTCGGTGAATTCAGTTTCATCCTCGGTAAAGAGACCGAACAAAGCGCCTTCGACAGGTTTGCCGTCTTCGTCAACCTTGTAGCCCCTAATGTCGCTGCGGATGAACTTATTCTCGAAGGAGATTTTGATGATTTCGCCTTCAGTCTGGATATTCACATCGATGGGAGTCTCATTGAGCACATAACCTGTGGCAGGTACGAGTTCACGAACAATCCACTTACCGAAGCGAATGTTTTCAAAGCGGAATTTGCCTTCAGAGTCAGTCTCAGTTACGAGCAATGCGTTTTCTTCAGTAAACTCTGTGGTACCAGACTTAAACAAACCGAACTTCGCGCCGGCAATGACGTTGCCGTCTTCGTCCAGTTTGAGACCTTCGATGTCACCGCGGATATAACGGTTTTCGAGTTTGATTTCTACGACATCGCCGTCTTCCTTGATGGTGATCTGATATGCCTTCTCGTTGAGAACGAAGCCTACTGCAGGTTGAATCTCACGAACAACCCAAGCGCCGTAAGGAATATTCTCGAACTTAAAGGTTCCGTCTTCTGCGCTTTCTGTCACCATATACGCATTTTCGCAGGAATACTCATTTTCATCATTGCTGAAAAGACCGAATACGGCGCCTTTAATGAACCTGCCATCCTCATCGACCTTAAGACCGGATACAGAACCGTACTTAAGCTCGTTCTCAATAGCTGCACCGTTATTGACTGCGAGGTGGGTGACCTCTACGGTCTGGTCGCCGTAAGTGAATTCAAAGCCATACTTTTCATCCCTCAAAATATAATGGTCATCGGTGCTGCGCTCCTGCACGTAGTAGCTTCCCAAAGGCAAATCGGTAGAAATAACAGCCTTACCGTTTTCATCAAAGATAATGATTTCAATCAGTCCGCCCTCAGGAATCATCGTACCGTCAGCTGCAACGATGTCAGTCTGGGCATAGAGACCAAAGGTAATGTTCTTGAGCTCAGCATTCATGCCGATGCCGAAGAGTTCGTTCTGCTCAAGGGCTTTCTCCAAACTCACTTTCACTTTCTGGCGTTCGTTATAGAGATTACCGGAAGTCTCAGTGATAAAAATCTCCTGGCCGGCATACACGAGCTCAACATTCTGAATTTTTCCGTTGAGTACCATAGAATGCGGTGCAGTGATTTCCTGGATATCGTATTTACCCAAGTAGAGCTCCTTACTGGTAGCGATTCCGTCAGACCCGGTCGTGATGGTATCTACCAGCTCTCCCTTCGCGTAATGCATTACGCCGTCGAGGGTGTAGATGTCTTCTGCAGCACGGATCTCAAACACCGCACCGGAAAGATTCTTCACTTCGTATACCGGTTTGTGCATCTGACCGTTGATTACGACAGACTGGAACACCTCACCGGTCTTGGTGATGTGGATGACACCTTTCTGCGGCATATTGGAACGGGTTACATTCACAACGGTAATACCGCCTTCGTCAGTGGCGTCGTCTGCAGTAACGTCAAAGTAAACCGGGTCTGAGTTGAGCACGTAGCCATAAGGCGCCTTCACTTCGACCAGGTAATAATCCTTGCCGTATCCGAGAGTCTCAGGTGTGATCAAATAACCATCTTCGTTGGTGTAGAAGGTGTCGATTACAGTGAGTTCCGGATAGGTATACTGCATGGAAACCTTGGTTCCATCCGGGTTGTAAATCTGGAATGCTGCACCGGCATAAGGAATTGCCAGACCAGACTCAGCATCCGTCTTCTGCACCTTTACGTAACTGGTAAACGGTGCGTTATTGATAATGAATTGCTGATATGTCCAAGGCTCACTGATAAAGACATCAAACGGCTTCATCAAATCTACGCCTTCAGAACCTTTGACCTGCTTCACGGTGTAAATACCGTAAGGCAAATAGTCGATTTCAGCATAGCCCCACTCATCAGTAATGAGATAGCCACGCTCTGTTTCCTTAGCGTTCTCGTAAGAACCTGCGAACTTCAGGTAAACCTCGAATTCAGCACCGATTTCTTCGGTTTCAATCTGAGTATCACCATTGTCTTTGTGCTTGATGAGGTGGAAGCCACCATATATAATTTCTTCATATACGTCAAGCTCTTCCGTATTCTTCTCGACGGTATACTGACCCGGTTCTACGTCAAGCCAGTAAACAGACTCATCAAGAAGATATCCTTCGGAAGGAGTAATCTCACGGATGTTCCATCCTTCGCCGCATACATAGTAATCGGTAAGAATGTAACCATTCTTATCAGTGGTATAGGTGTCTACGAGTTCATCGTAGCGATATACACCGTACACTGCACCTGCAAGAGACGCATCCCCCTGAGACTCACCGTAAGGGAAACCAAGTCGCTCTACGATCTCATCAGAGTTAACGGTAGCTTTCAAGGACATGACAGAGACGGACTCTAAACCACCGTCGCCCCAACGAAGGTTTGCATCAACCTTAAAGATATCTGCACGCCATTTCTTGAGTACGTTGTGGAACTGACGCTCTGTTACCTTATTCCACTCGACGGTAATGTTCTGGGCCTCAGGAATTACATAGCGGTTCGGGGTACTCACTTCGGAAAGTGTGTAATCAATGCCAATTGGCACGCGTTCAAATACAGCAACACCTGCTTCGTTGGTGGTGGCTGTCATATTGACTTCCTCACCGTAAACAGAGGTGCCGGTAAGCTGGAACTTAAGTCCGTCTACAAGTCCGTCTTCAGCGGTCTTGACTACTTTGACGCTACCATACTGACGAAGGTTCGCGATGTCCAGTGTGATCAGCGGACTATTATCATCAATAGTGATATGCCATTCGGCGTCGCCATCAGGTTGATAGTTCACGGGCACCTTGGTTTCCTTGACAATATAGCTGCCATAGGTAATCTCGCCGGATTTGGCATAGCCCTTGGAATCGGTAGGACCGATAACGGCTACCTCTTCACCATCGTAATCGTAAACTGTGAATTCAGCGCCTCTGAGGTCTTTACCAGACTCATAATCGGATTTCAAAATCTCGACGCGACCTTTTTTGAGTTTGTTCGATGCGTTGATGGTTGCGAGGGCACCATTGGCAGTGTTAATGGTTACTGTCCACTCAGTCTGACCGTCACCCTCATAGTTGAACGGGAACGTGGTCTCGACTATGCGATAGGTACCGTAAGGAATATCTGCGGATTTGGCATAACCACGGTCATTGGTAGGTCCAATAGTGGTTACTTTAGTGCCCGAGGTGTTATAAACGGTAAAGATGGCACCGCTAAGAGCACCGTTGTTCTCCGAAGCCTTCTTATAAACCTCAATGTTACCTTTCTTCAGCTCGTTAACTGCATTGATAGTGACTACACCATCATTGGCAGAGCTGACGGTTCGGGTCCATTCCTTTGTGCCCGAATAGGTATAATCTGTCGGGAACACAGTCTCAACGATTTTATAGGTACCGTAAGGAAGATCTTCCTGGGTACATGCATAACCGTTCGAGTTTGTAGGACCAATGCCGTATTCCTCACCGGTTTCGGTATTGGTAGCAAGGAAGTAAGCGCCGCTGAGGTTCTTACCATTAGGATCCTTCTTATACACTTCAATCATACCGGACTCTTCCACAAACTGAGGTGCAACAACCTGCACAACTGCTTCCGGATAATCACCCTTACTCATGCCAACGATAGTGCTAAACTCAGGACCACGGTCGTTACCAACGTGGGTAACAAAGTGGATTCCGTTGTAGTAGCCGGCATAGATGGCAACGTGAGCAATGCCGCCGGTCGGAATGTGCTTAAATACGATAAGCGAACCGATCGGGATTTCTTCGCTCGGGTTGAAGTTGTCACCGTTGGAGCTCTGTGTGAAACTGATTCTGCGTGCGGTACCTGCATTTACCCAAGCATTTGCTGCCGTGTTATAGGAACTGGCAGAACGAGGGTTGGAAGGCTTCGCAACATCACTGGTGTTGATACCCGCGATATTCGGCAAATAGTTATAGTACACATAGGATACATAACTGGCGCAGCAAAGACCGCTGCTCTCAAATCCGGCGATATCCGGAGCGAGACCGGTAGCCGTACCGGATTTGGTTACGGTTTCAGTACCGTACTTGGTAAGGCCATACGAGATGTTCGAGCCGTAGGCCGAAGCTCGGGAACCATAGGTTTTGTAAATGGTTCCGTCATTCTTTTGCGCCTGTACCTGATAACCGGTGTACGCAAGCGCATCCAAGTAGACATTGTCCAGCATCTCATCCGGGATGTCCGATGCCGGTGCCGCGAATACTGTTGCCGGAATCATCGAGACGATCATCAACATCGCCAGGAATAGCGACAGGAAATGCGAACTGAGTTTGGTTCTCTGGGTCATAACTTTTCAATCCTTTCTGAAATTTGATATGAAAAGAGCCCCAACGCTTTCGCATTGAGGCTTCAATTCCTAAATTGGTTTAATATTCATCTGTATTCTCGGAGGCCACTGTGATGGCACAGTACCACATATCACTCTCGTAGGTCACACCCACTGCAATGTAGGTGTACTGAGAGTCGCCGATGTAATTCCAATGGTTTGGACTGTTCTTAACGAGCGTTGCCAGTTTCATTGCCACTTCATCAATCGTGCCTACATAACCGGCTTTGGTTATGGCTTCACGGGCGTTTGCTCTGTAATAAGGCTGTCCGCTGCCGCCGAAAACTCTGGGATCTACGTATTCTCCATACTGGAGTGCGGTTGCTGCCGCGCGCTGATCTGCAGTGTCATGCGCAAAGTTAGAAACAAGCTGTCGGCTTCGATACTGAGCATATTCCGTCAGACCTGAAAGTCTTGTGGCAGGGCTTGAACGGTACTGGTTGATATACTCCAGAACACGCTGGGCAACTGCCGCAGTGTCGGCCTTACCTGCGCGAGGCTCTGTCGGAACAGTTTCCTCTATAGGAGGCTGGGTCGTTTCGGTTTTGCTTTCGGTCGGCTCAGTCTGTGGTTTTGTAGTCTCGGTAGGCTTTGTCGTCTCTGCCGGCTTAGTGCTCTGTGAAGAATTGTCATCACCGGATGACTGCAAAGGAAGGGTTTCTTTAGGTTTATCCTTGCCCGTGGTTTCTTGGCTTTGGTTCGGAGCCTTCACCGTCCCCGGGTCGCTTTCTTCCTGGTCTTTATCATCTCGGTCTGACACGGATGTGGTGTCCGCAGAATTCCCAGGGCCCTCTTCCGCCGCGGAGCGACTTTCCAGGGCCTCCTTTGACTCAGTCTGAGAGATTGAGCCTGTATATGAGCTATCCGGATTGTCACCTCCCGAACGGGAAGAATTTCCAGATGAGTCTGGTACTGAGCAAGCGCAAAGAAGCAGCATACTCAGCGCTAAAAGAATAGCTAAAAGATTTTTCATGATGCATTACCTCCATTCAGGTCGTTTACTATCATTACACGACTGAGTCTGGAGAAATACAACTAACAGGCGAGCTTGAGGAACCCTCTGTTCGCCTCGTCCACACAGCGATTGAGCATCTCAAAGAAGCGTTCGGCATTCAATTCGGTGTCCAACCAGTGAGTGGCACGGTAAGAATAACAGCCGACTTCGTCATTGATGGCGTGGCTACCGAGAATGCTTCTAAGGTTCAGCTCGTTAGCAATTTTCTCTTGCTTGGCTGTGTTGGGTTTGGTGATTGCCTTTGCCAGACAGAACACCATCAGCGGGTGCAGCTCGGAAAAGGAAATCTGCAGGTAATAATCTCTGTACCCACACATAATGGAAGTCTCATCTTCTGCATCCACATGCAAGAGGTTTACCACCAATGCACGCGTGTGGTCTGCGATTTCTTTGCGCCGCATCTGCTCAGTTTGAGTCAGATTACACTGGGTCATTACATTTGGTCTCCTTTCTTAAAACTCGAATCAGATTGCAGTGGTCGTGTGTGTGATCACGCCCCAAATTCGATTGGTCTCACGGTTGATGCCTATGATTCGAACTGTGACCTGCGCACCGATAGGCGGACGACCGCGTCTGGGATACTCACAAAGGCAATCGATGCCACCGTCCATTGCGACGAAGACACCGTTCTCATCCACCATACTGACTTTGCCAACATAGTGGTTGCCTTCGACATATTTCCTGAGCGCTTTTTCATACGGGTTTTCTTGCGCTCTCTTAACGGATGCCGAAATCTTGACTTTCTCACGGTCGCTGCGGTCAACACCCGTAACCCTTACGATTACACGCTGACCAGGCTTATAATAATCGCCTGCATCAGCCCATCGCTGGTAACTGAGTTCTCTCACGGAGATGAAACATTCTGCGCCGAACAGCTCTACGAAAATACCCGATTTGATGACCGAAATGATTCTGGCTTCAGCGAGTACGCCGTCGTAGAGAATGTTATTTCCGTCTCGGTCTCGTGTGAAGTAGAACTCTTTCTGGCGGGCCTTCATTGCATCCTTGCGGGAAGCAACGGCAAGACCAGTCTCAGAATCCATACCTTTCACGATGTAATCAATCTCAGCACCGAGTCGCTTGGCCAGCATATAACGGTGAACTGCAGTAGGATTGTTGCCTCTGTAATCATTCGGCGGGTTAATCGCTTCCTCTGCGGGAATGATTACCTTGAATGAGCCGTGATACAGGACTGCAGCAACAGTGCCTTTGATCTTCTCGACTCCCTCAATATGATCCGTGAGGACACGCCCAGCTTTATAGGACTCCAGCAAGTCGAGCAAATCACTTTTCGCCTTATCTGACTCGGTTTCAGCTTCACGTCTGTCGCCAATTGCTACGACCGGTTCTTCACCCGGTACAGACTGACTTAGCGTTTTGGCTTTTGGTGCCACGGTACCTGTCTCTTCAGCAGTTTTCTTGCTCACTTTGGCTTTTGTGCCAGACTGGGGTTTCTTCGGAGCTGACTTCGATTTGGCACGCGTCTTCTTGGCATCATCCGGTTGGTCGGCCTGAGGATTTTGTTTCAGTTCCTCAGTGGTCTCGGGTTTCTTCAATGCCATGGTAGTTAACCTCCTTCTTAAAAATCAGCCGGCGGCTTTGCCGAACTGTATAGTTTCTTACTCGATGGCTTTTTCGGTTTCGCCTCTGAAGTAGGCTCTGTCTGGGGAGGCGTTACCTCCTCAGGTGTTGATGTCGGCTTATAATCCAGAATTGACCTCTGGACGATATGCCTTGCCATTGGGTGCTTGGTAAAATCGAGTTTGTCGAGTTTCAGAATGTTGTGACCACGAATGATGCACAGCATTTCTTCATTCGGCAATCTCAGTACCTCATCGGGAGTAAGGAGTCTGCGACGTCCATGTCCCTCAAGGCTTCGGTATTGCGGGATTACCTGCGCCAGTGCTAAGGTCTGTCGCACTGTCATTGTGGATTTGACCTGAACTGACATATCTCCCGATCGTGCGGAGAAGAACTCAGCGGAAACGTCATCAGAGCAACCCATCATCAGTTGGATGTCACAGTTGCCTATGATTTCGGACCACAGGTTCTTCGGGTATCGGTTCTGTAACTGACCCAAGCTCTGTACAGCGAGCATCACACGGATATCTCTGGATCTGACAACCGAGAGCGAACGGGCAAAGTCGGAACCGTCCTCGGCACCGCCGATGCGTCCCACGTTGTTAAACTCATCCAAAATCAGATTGACGGGAACCGGACACCGTCCCCCGGGTTGTACATCAGCAAATCTGCTGAGCTTAATGAACATACAGCTGAAGAACAGAGATGAAAGGAAGGACATCGTCGCATCCTGGTCACTGAGTATGATGTAGTACACACACTTTTTCTTTGCCGGTGCTACCAAGTCGATGTCCGAACTGCTGGTGATGCGCTGGACCGCTTTGTTCTGCAGTACTTGGAGTCGTGTACCCAGACCCAGTATGATACCGGATTTCACAGTGTCACTGGACTGGGCAAAAAGATTAAACGGGGCACGTGCCGGATGATCAAGCGGAAGTTTATTGAACTTCGCTATCAGCTGACCCTCACTGTTCTGGGTAAGCATCTGGTAAACTGAGGTCAGATTCTTCTGACTGGGATTCAGTTTCTTATCTTGGTCAACCATCAGGATCAGTGCCTTGAGAAGATTGCCTTCACCGTTGTCCCAGAAATGATCACCCTTACCGGAACTGGTGTTGCCGATAATGACGTTGGTCAAAACCTGCGCCATCAGGGTATCACCGTTCAAGTCTGACATACAGTTCCAGGAATCACCGTGCTCAG
>UMAM01026828.1_pt1 | contig 14047 bp, 11 predicted proteins | sample 1963711 | NCBI WGS metagenome assembly UMAM01 (sample SAMEA4835916, study PRJEB28245) | human gut metagenome | biome: gut microbiome; material: fecal sample | place: Denmark | collected 2008
GAAAGACAAGCAAAATAATTTAAGGAATTAAAAAATAAATAAAGAATGACACCTAAAATTCCTGCAAGACATACGCCTAAAATACCAGACCAATAATGTTGCTTTTTTACATCTCCATATTTGGATTGAACGACAGTATCTAACATAGTTTGAATGGGTCGAAAACATTCTTCATGAGTTTGTAAAAGATAATCTTCAAAAATATAAAAAGGAGCATTACTTGGCATTGTTCGGTTACAAACAGGACAAGTATCACAAGTAGGAATATTAAAATTGTCTAAAATGCGAATTAAATCAAAAATACAAGAAATAATATCGTTATCCGTTGCTTTTGCTGGATTCATATATGCTTCTAAAGAAAAAGTGCCATATTCTATTTTGATTATTGATGAATATTTTTCTACTAAGGGAGACACGGATCTGCTGATTTCATCTATCACACTAGTATCAATATTTTTAGACATGATTACTGCTATTTTAATCAGTCCTTGAATATTCGTAATGGACACAAGTCGATTTTTAAAAATGCCATAAGTGATTTTATTGGTGGTTTTAAAATGAAATTCTTCAAAAAATTGATCTAACATAGATTGTGCCATTGGTTCATCCCTCCTTTTTTTTATTGTAGCAAATATTCCTATAAAAGCATAGTGAATAAAAAAAAGATAAGAAAAAAACAGATAAAAAAATTTTATTTTTTTGCATTTTTTCAAACTCTATCTTTTATAAAAAAGATAGTGTATAATAATAAATTGAGGTGTTGTGTATGGGTTTGTTTATAACAATAGAAGGTCCTGAAGGTAGTGGAAAGACCACTGTTGCAAAAGAAATTACAGATTATTTGCAACAACAAGGGTATCCTGTTTTATATACTAGAGAACCAGGGGGAGTGGAAATCGCTGAAAAAATACGAGATATTATTCTTGATGTCAATCATACGACCCTTGATGCACGTTGTGAAGCATTGCTTTATGCAGCAAGTCGCAGACAACATTTGGTGGAAAAAATAGAGCCGGCTTTAAAAGAAGGCAAAATTATTATCTGTGATCGTTTTATTGATAGTTCGTTAGCTTATCAAGGTTATGCTCGAGGAATTGGAATAGAAGAAGTATATTCTATCAATTTATTTGCAATACATGAACAAATGCCAGATTTAACGATTTTACTAGATTTGGATCCACAAGAAGGATTGAAAAGAATTAAAGAAACACGCTTTAAAGAATTAAACCGATTAGATTTAGAAGCGTTAACTTTTCATCAAAAAGTTTATGATGGATATAAAATTTTAAAACAAAAATACGCTTCTCGCTTTTCCATTGTCAATGCAAACCAAACAAAACAACAAGTATTTCATGATGTTTTAAACATTATTTTACAAAAATGTGAAGAGAAAAAGATATGCAAAAAATAAAATCTTATCTTCAAAATACACAACCCATTGTTTATCAAATCTTAAAAAATGCTTTTATGCAACAAAAAACAACCCATGCTTATTTGATTAATGGGCCAAGAGGGTCTTATGTTTTACCCGTTGCAGAATTTTTGGCTCAAAGTTTTGTCTGCCAACAAAAACAAGATGATGCACTCGCTTGTGAAGAATGTATAGATTGCATAAAAATAAAAGAGAAAAACTATATTGATTATATTTTTTTAGAAGGAGAAAACTTAAAAAATGAGCAAGTTTTAAATTTGCAAAAAGAATTTAACAAATCTGCTGTTGAAAAACAAAATGTTAAAATTTATGTCATTCATTTGATTGAAAAAGCACCCATTGCTTCTTTAAATAAATTGTTAAAATTTATAGAAGAACCTAATTCAAATATCATTGCCATTTTTACTACCAATTCTTTATCTTCAATTTTACCGACGATTACATCTCGTTGTCAAATTATCCATTTAAAACAATTTAGCCATAACGAATTGGTAAAAGAAATGTTAAAAGAGGGGATTCAAAAAGAAGATGCTCATTTATTAGCAGCAATTAGTAATGATTTAATGGCTAATTTAGAACTCGTTCAATCGGAGTCTTATCAACAACTTTTAGAGATTTTAAATCAAAGTTTAAACTATTTTATTCATCAAAAAAATTATTTTATTTATTACATGCAAAAAGAAGGGTTTCCTTTGCTTGAAAAAAATCAAAACGTGGAATTATTTCTTGATGCATTAGAGGCTTGTTTTTTTGAAGGAATGTTAACCTTACAAAATCAACAAGAACCACGATTTTTAAAGGAAAAATTGACTCAACTACAAGAGAGGTTTACAAGTTTACAACAAAATATTATGGCGATTATGATTGCAAAAAAAGAATTAACTAGCAATGCAAATAGACAACTTGTTTTAGATAAACTTTTAATTCAATTAACAGGTGGTGACGAAAATGAATGAAGAAAATGTTTCTAATGAAATGAACATAACTGAAGAGGATTTGCCGCAAACAAAGGAATTTTTATATGTCATAGGAATTAGTTTTAAAAAAGCCTTACAAGTTTATTATTTTGGGACAAATGATCAGTCTTTAAAATTACAAGATCCTGTTGTCGTAGAAACTGCAAGAGGAATAGAATTAGGATATGTTAAAACAGAAATCCAACCGATAGAAAAAATTCAATTAAAAACAGAAATCAAGCCCGTTTTACGAAAAGCAACAGAAGAAGATCTTCAAAAATATAAAGAAAATGAAGAATTGGCCATGAAAGCACAAACGATTTGCTTAGAAAGTATTGCGCAATTACAATTACCGATGCATCTAATTAGCAGTGAATATGTATTAGATGCGACGAAAGTCATTTTTACTTATGTTTCTGATGATCGAGTAGATTTCCGTGAATTGTTAAAAGTTTTAGCGCAAAAACTACATTGCCGAATTGAACTTCGACAAATTGGAGCGCGAGATCGTTCAAAATCTGTTGGAGGAGTGGGAACTTGTGGTTTACCTCTTTGTTGCAGTACCTTTTTGTCCGATTTTGAAGGAATCAGCATTAATATGGCAAAAAATCAATTACTTGCCCTAAATATTCAAAAATTATCAGGACAATGTGGGAAATTGGTTTGTTGTTTAAAATATGAAGATGATTATTACAAACAATTAAAAGAAGGATTACCAAAATTAGGACAACGAGTACATTTTAAACAACAAGAATATAAAGTGACAGCCATGAATGTGTTATCAAGAACAATAAAACTTGAAAACAAAGAAGAAAGTTTATCCTTATCCATCGATGAATTTTTAAAGGATGAAAAAAATTGATATGAAACGACAACAAAGTTTTCTTTCCAATCAACCCTGTTTATATGTTGTGGCAACACCCATTGGAAATTTAAATGAAATATCAAATAGGACCATTGAAACCTTACAAAAAGTAGCGGCTGTATTTTGTGAAGATACACGAGTAAGTGGAAAAATTTTACAACATTTGTCGATAAAAAAGCCTCTTTATAGTGCTTATGAAAATAAAGAACTAGAAGCTGCTCAACAAATTATTGCATTTTTACAAAAAGGAGAAGAAGTTGCTTTATTAAGTGATGCTGGTTATCCAGCTATATCGGATCCGGGTCAAAAAATTATTCAACAAGTAAAAGAAAATGGATATCCTGTTATCATCATTAATGGACCTTGTGCCTTAATTCAAAGTGTGATTGCCAGTGGCTTTCCCTTTCAACATTTTTACTTTTATGGTTTTTTAGATGCTAAAAGTGCTAAAAGAAAAAAAGAACTTCTATCTTTACAAAATATAGATGATGTCCTCATTTTTTATTTAAGTCCACATAAAGCCAAAGAGACATTACAAGATGTATTGACAGTTTTAGGCAACCGGACAATTTGTCTATGCCGCGAATTGACAAAAAAATTTGAAGAGTATGTTTGGGGAACCATAGAAGAAGTTATTTCTATCGTGGATACCTTAAAAGGAGAAATGGTTTTAGTTGTTGAAGGAAAGAAAATAGAAAAGAAAGCAATTACCCCTGCTTTATTTCATCTGATTGATGAAAAAATGAAAAAAGGATATAGTAAAAATCAAGCCATTAAAGAAGTGGCAAAGGAAAACGATGTTTCAAAAAATGAATTATATGATGCTTATCATTTAGGAGGAAAAGACCATGAATAAAAAGAAAACCTTTTATATTACAACCCCTATTTATTATCCAAGTGGGAATATGACCTTAGGAAATACCTATTCGACCATTATTTGTGATACAATGGCTCGATATAAAAAAGAACAAGGGTATGATGTTTATTACCTTACTGGGACAGATGAACATGGTCAAAAAATTGAAAACAAAGCAAAAGAAAAAAATGTGACTCCACAAACTTTTGTAGATGAAATTGTTGCAAATGTACAAATTTTATGGAAAGCTTTATCCATTGAAAATGATGATTTTATTCGCACAACTCAGTCAAGACATATGGAAGTCGTACAAAAAGTGTTTTCTTATTTTTTAGATCGAGGAGACATTTATTTAGGACAATATAAAGGATGGTATTGTCGGGAATGTGAAACCTTTTTTACACAAACACAATTAAAAGATGGCAAATGTCCCGATTGTGGAAGAGAAGTACAATGGCAAGAAGAAGAAGCTTATTATTTTAAAATGTCTAAATATACTAAGCAATTAATGGAATATTACGAAACTCATCCCGATTTAGTAATTCCTGAATCTAGAAAAACAGAAATGATAAATAATTTTATCAAGCCTGGTTTAGAGGATTTATGTGTTTCTAGAACATCTTTTGATTGGGGAATTCCCGTTAAAGAAAATCCAAAACATGTCGTTTATGTTTGGATTGATGCGTTATTAAATTATATTAGTGCATTAGGGTATTTAAGTAAAGATGATGCATTATTTCAAAAATTCTGGATGCATGGAGATGAAAAAGTTCATGTATTAGGAAAAGAAATCACTCGTTTCCACATTATTTATTGGCCTATTCTTTTAATGGCATTACAATTACCTTTGCCAGATCATTTTTATAGTCATGGTTGGCTTATCATGAAAGATGGGAAAATGTCTAAATCAAAAGGGAATGTCGTCTATCCCTTACCCTTAAAAAATGCTTATGGCATTGATGCTTTAAGATATTATCTTTTAAGAGAAATTCCAATGTTTAGTGATGGCTTATTTTCTTTAGAACAATTTATTGAAAGATATAATATTGATTTAGCAAACGATTTAGGAAATCTTTCTCATCGCAGTTTATCCATGATTAATAAATATTGCAATGGAATGATTCCTTCTTATAAAGGAGCAAAAACGGAATTAGATGTACAATTACAACAAGTTGGTCAAAAAGCCATTGAAAAATATATTTATCACATGGATCGTTTTGAAATCAATACAGCAATCGAGCATTTAATGCATTATGTTTCTTTTGCCAATAAATACATTGAAGAGAGCAAACCATGGGCTCTTGCTAAAGATGAAACCAAAAAAGAAGAATTATTATCCGTGATGGTTCATCTTGCAAATGCCATTTATCAAACTTGTGTTTTCTTTAAACCCATTTTAATTGAAAAAGCACAAATGATTTTAGATATGTTACAAGTGCCTGAAGAATTGCGTACCTATCAAAAAGCAAAACAATTTGGAATTTTACAACAAATTCAAATTGTAGAAAAACCAACTCCTGCATTTGTTCGTTTAGATAAAGCAATCGAACTTGAAAAAATGCAAGAAAAAATTTACCAACCAAATTAGGAGGAAGGAAATATGAAAGCAAGTAAAATGTTAATAGGGACTTTAAAAGAAGCACCTAATGAAGCCATTATTGACAGCCATATTCTACTAATTCGGGCGGGAATGATTCTTAAATTAGTGGCAGGAGTGTACAATTTTTTACCTTTAGGATTAAAAGTTTTACATAAAATTGAAAATATCATTCGCCAAGAAATGGATGAAAGTGGTGCACAAGAAATTTTATCTAGTGCTATTCAACCAAAGGAATTGTGGGAATTATCTAAACGTTGGGAAAAATATGGTCCAGAATTGATTCGTTTTAAAGATCGACATGACAGGGAATTTTGTTTGGGCCCAACACATGAAGAAATTTTTACTGATTTAGTAAAAAACGAAGTAAAGTCTTATAAAATGCTTCCTTTAAACATTTATCAAATTCAAACGAAATATCGTGATGAAGTTCGTCCTCGCTTTGGACTTATGAGAGGTAGAGAATTTATCATGAAAGATGCGTATAGTTTTGATAAAGATGATGCCGGATTAGAACAATCATATAAAGAAATGTATGCAACCTATCAAAGAATTTTTAATCGGTTAGATTTACATTATAAAGTCGTTTTAGCAGATACAGGTGCAATTGGTGGAAGTGAATCGCATCAATTTATGGCTTTAAGTGAAGTTGGAGAAAGTAACATTATTTATTGCGACCATTGCCATTATGCAGCAGATGAAGAAAAAGCAGAAAGCAAAGCACAAAGTTATAGAAGTGATGAATTAGATCAACCACTAATTGAAGTAGAAACAAAAGATAAAAAGACGATAGAAGAAGTCAGTCAATATTTACAAGTTTCTTTTAAAGATGTTGTAAAAACGATGATTTATAAGACAAAAGAGGAATTTGTTGCTGTTTTAGTTCGTGGAGATCAAGAAGTCAATCCAATCAAAGTTTGCAATGCTTTAAAAATAGCTGAACATGAATTACAATTAGCCACTGCACAAGAAATTACATCAATTGGTAGTGTAGAAGGGTTTGTAGGACCTGTAGGATTAAAAATTAAAATTTTTGTAGATGAAGAAGTCGCACTGATGAAAAACATTATTGTAGGTGCAAATAAAAAGGATTATCATTTAAAAAATGTCAATTATCAACGAGATTTTACAGGTCAAATCGGATATTTTAGAAAAAGTAAGGAAGGAGATATTTGCCCTATTTGTGGACAAATATTAAAAAGTCAAAGAGGAATAGAAGTCGGACAAATTTTTAAATTAAAGACAAAATATTCTGAAAGTATGGGCTGTAATTACTTAAATGAAGAAGGAAAAACAATTCCAATGGTAATGGGTTGTTATGGTATAGGTGTCACTCGAACATTAGCAGCTATAGTGGAACAAAATCACGATAAAAACGGAATAACCTGGCCTATTCATTTAGCTCCTTATCCAGTTGTTATCATCCCCATAAATTATGCTGATGAAACGCAAAAGACCATGGCTGATGAAATTTATACGCTTTTGCGACAAAAACAAGTAGAGGTTATTTTAGATGACCGCAATAGTCAAGCAGGAGCAAAATTTAAAGATTGGGATTTAATTGGTATTCCTTTACAAATTATTGTTGGAAAAAAAGCAAATGATGGAATAGTAGAATTTAAACAAAGAAAAACCCAATTAAAAGAAGATTGTACAATCACACAAGCAATTGAAAAAATAGACAAGTTATTATAGAAATAAGGTGTTTGAAAATGGAGTATGATTATGATGTAATTGTTGTTGGAGGTGGACACGCTGGAGTAGAAGCTGCATTAGCTGCAGCTCGGCTTTCTTTTCGCGTGGCTTTAATCACTTTGGATGAAAAAAATATCGCTCAAACCCCTTGTAATCCTTCAATTGGCGGACCAGCAAAAGGTGTCGTTGTTCGCGAAATTGATGCATTAGGAGGACAAATGGGAATGACGACTGATCATACTTATTTGCAAATGAAAATGCTCAATACAGCCAAAGGACCAGGAGTTCAATGTTTAAGAGCGCAAATAGATAAATTGCAATATCCCTTGTATATGCAAAAGGTTTTAAAACAACAACCTCATTTAAAAATAATTGAAACGATGGTAAAAAAGTTAATGATTGAAGGGAATTGTTGTCATGGAATTATTGATGAAAATGGAAATAAAATTACAAGTAAAACGACAATTTTGACGACAGGAACTTATTTAAAGGCTAATGTCTTAGTTGGACATGAAATCATTCAAGAAGGTCCAGATCATCAACGCTCTGCCATTGGTTTATCAGAGCAATTAAAAGAACTCGGATTTCAAATTTTACGATTAAAAACAGGAACTCCTCCTAGAATTGCAAAAGAAAGTATTGATTTTAGTCAATGCGAAATTCAATTAGGAAGTCTTGGAGAATATGCTTTCAGTTATCAAACGAATACTTTTATTCCTGTTGAAAAACAATTACCCTGCTATTTAATTCATACACAAAAAGAAACACATGAGATTATTTATAAATATTTAAAAGAATCGGCAATGTATAGTGGGAATATAAAAGGGAAAGGACCTCGATATTGCCCTTCTATTGAAGATAAATTAGTTCGATTTGCAGATAAAGAAAGACATCAATTATTTTTAGAACCAGAATCAGCCTCAAATAATTCGATTTATTTGCAAGGATTTTCCACTTCAATGCCCCATGATGTTCAAGAAAAAATGGTTCACTCTTTGCCTGGGATGAAAAATGCAGTATTTTTAAAATATGCTTATGCCATTGAATATGATGCAATTTCCCCCTTACAACTTTATCCTTCTTTAGAAACAAAATTAATTCAAAATTTATTTACTGCTGGTCAAATTAATGGAACGTCTGGATATGAAGAAGCAGCTGGTCAAGGATTAATTGCGGGAATTAATGCTTGTTTAAAAATACAAAACAAAGAACCTTTGATTTTAAAAAGAACAGAATCATACATCGGTTTAATGATTGATGATTTAGTGACAAAAGGAACAGATGAACCTTATCGTTTACTCACTTCTCGCGCAGAATATCGTCTCTTATTAAGACATGACAATGCAGATCTTCGTTTGCGTCCTTATGGCTATCAAGTAGGCCTTGTATCTCAAGAACAATATGATTTATTTTTAACAAAATTAAATCAAATTGAAGATTTAAAAAAAGAAGTCATGCAAAAAAAATTAAAGGAAGTAGATGGGATTTTAACGTATGCTCAAAGCAAAAAGATGAGTACAGACAATTTATTTGGACTAACTTTAGCTGAATTTTTAAAAAGACCAGAAGTAAAGTTAATAGAACTATTCCCTCTTATTAATAAAAATCAAGCCACTTATCTTCCGGGTGTTGTTGAACAAGTAGAAATTCAAATTAAATATGAAGGCTATTTAAAAAAGCAACAAAAGGAAGCACAAGATTTAGAAAAATTGGAAAACTTTACTATTCCTGCTACGATTGATTATGATAAAATCGAACATTTGGCCATAGAAGCTAGACAAAAATTGAATCAAGTTCGACCTGTAACGATAGGACAAGCCAGTCGTATTTCTGGAGTTAATCCTAGTGACATCATGGTTTTAATGGTTTATTTAAAAGGAAAATAAGGGGGCTTTTGAGTGACAAAAAATGAATTTTATAGTCAATTAGAAAAACAACAAATCATATTAAATGAACGTCAAAAACAGCAATTTGAGCAATATTATCAATTGTTAGCACATTACAATCAAGTTATGGATTTGACAAGTGTAATTGACAAAGAACAAGTGTATGAAAGACATTTTTTTGATTCTTTACAAATTGCGTTTCAACGCGATTTTAATTCTTTAAAAGTTTGTGATGTCGGCTCAGGTGCTGGTTTTCCTGCGATTCCATTAAAAATACTTTTTCCTGAAATGGATTTAACGATTATTGATTCTTTACAAAAGAGGATGGTTTTTTTAAAAGAAGTCATCCAGCAATTGGACTTAAAAAAGGTTACTATTGTTGCTTCAAGAGTCGAAGAGGTCAGCAAAGAATATATAGAAGCGTTTGATATTGTAACAGCAAGAGCTGTTGCACGATTAAATATTTTATTAGAGCTATGTATTCCAATTTTAAAAGTTAATGGCATTTTTATTGCCATGAAAGGAAATAAGGGACTAGAAGAATTAAACGAAGCTAAAAATGCCCTACAAATATTAAATGTTAAATTAGTAGAAAAAAGACAAAAAGATGCTTCGATGAATTTTTACTTTTTAAAGTATAAGAAAACGGATGCTCGTTATCCTAGAAAATATAGTTTAATGAAGAAAAAACCTTTATAAAATGAAGTAGTATAGAACTACTTTTTTTAGTTAGAATAAATAGATAGGTGCATCTTGATAATTCTTTTGCTTTTATTTATAATAAAAGCACGAAGCGAATTAATAAAGAAAGGAACTAAAATAAATGTTTACAGTAAAAATAGGGAATCAGACATTTCAATTGGAAAACAAACAATCCATTTTGTCTTTTATTCCCAAGCAAGATCAAAAAAAATATTATGCTGCTAAAGTTAATAATCGTTTGCGAGAATTAACTTATGAAGTAGGCTTTAATTGTGAAATAGAATTATTAGATTTGACAAATTCTGATGCGGTTAAAGTTTATGAAACCAGTTTGCGATATTTAATCGTGATGGCGATTTATCGCTTGTGTCCAGATTATAGTGTAAGATTAAGTTATAATGTTTCACGCACGATTTTTGTACAATTATTGAATAAAAATCAAGCATTTGATAGCCGCTTTATTCATGATGTCGTTGTTGAAATGAAAAAAATTGTAGATGCAGATTATCCCTTGACACGCACTTTAGTGACAAAAGAAGAAGCAAAAGAAATTTATCGCAAACAAAATGAAGAAGATAAAATAGAAACCTTAAAATATCGTCCAGAAAAAATGGTTCATTTTTATGAATGTGATGGATATTTGAATTATATGTTTGGATATATGGTCCCTTCTACTGGATATTTAACACAATATATCGTGAAACACTATAACCCAGGTTTTATTGTGCAATATCCCCGTGCAGAAGAAAATGGAGTTATCCCTATGTTTGAGGAAGCTTCCATGTTTGGGAAAACGTTAAAATTAGCACATGGATGGTCAAAAATATGTGAAGCGGATACTGTTTCTAAAATGAATGATCATGTTCGTGAAGAGACAACAGTTGATTTCATCAATATGTGTGAAACAAAACACAATGATATGCTTTGCGAATTAGGAAATGCCATTGAAAAAGATATTGAAAATATTCGACTGATTGCAATTGCTGGGCCATCTTCTAGTGGAAAGACGACATTTTCAAATCGTTTGAGAATTGAATTAATGTCAAGAGGAATTACACCTCTTCGTATTTCTATTGATGATTATTATTTGCCTAAGCATTTAGCTCCTTTAGACGAAAATGGAGACCCTGATTTAGAACACATAGAAGCATTAGATATTGAATTATTTAATAGTCATATGTTGGCTTTAATTCAAGGAGATGAAATTACACTTCCCGTATTTAATTTTAAAACAGGAGAAAGAGAAGAAGGGGAAAAGTGTAAAATTGATGCTAAAACTCCCATTATTATTGAAGGAATTCATGCTTTAAATGACCATTTAACCTCATCTATTCCTAAACATCAAAAATTTAAAATTTATATTGCTCCACAAATTCAAATTAACCTAGATAATCATAATCCGATAAGTCTAACAGATATTCGTTTGCTTCGTAGAATTGTTCGGGATAAGAAATATCGAAACACTTCAGCAGAAAAGACTTTAGAAATGTGGGCATCAGTTCGTAGAGGAGAATTTAAATGGATTTATCCTCATCAAGAAGGAGCTAATTTTGTTTTTAATTCAGAACTCACTTATGAATTAGGTGTAATGAAAAAATATGCTTTACCTGCTTTACAAGAAATACCTGATGATCATCCTCATGCCATTACAGCAAACCGGTTGATTAAGTTTTTAAAATATTTTAAAGATATTGACGATAAATGGGTTCCTTGTAATTCTCTTTTACGCGAATTTATTGGTGGAAGTTGTTTTCACGATGTATAAGGGATAGAAGTTATTCTAAAGTATACTAAAAAAAAGCGAACTTGCTTGATTGTAAGTTCGCTTTTTTAAACTTTGTTAACTTTTAAATTTTAAAATATTAAAACATATGCCATAGCATTGTTGGTCTTTTTTGAAAGATTTTTTCAAATAAAGGCTCTTTTTTTGCATTGCGGCAAGAAATAAGTTCTAATTTTAAGGCTTCTTCTCCACTAATAAAACCTAATACAAGTTGAGATAGTCTTTGAATAGAGACTTCAATATCAAAAACTTTTGAATTTTTTACTTCATGGACCGATAAATGATGTTCTTCACCAATTAATTCAAAAATTTGGTTGTTCCATTCTGCTTGTTCATCGTGTACTTTAATTTTTAATTTTCCCTTTACTTTTTCTTTTAGTTTCATTGCTTGTAAAGCCTCTTTTACACATACGATTCTAAACATCATATTGGCCCATTCCCAATATTGAATACGAGGATTAGGAAGGGTAGCGCGTAAGTTGTCATCTTTAGGCAATAAAAGTTCAACTTGGTCAACTTGAGAACGATGAGTATAGAAGAAGTGAAGCATATGTTGACGACCCGTTTCATTTAAAAAGAAGAGTTCATCACAAATTAAAGTTCGATTTTCAATTTTATAAAAAGCAATGGCTTCAACTTGATTTTTTTCGTCATAAGCAGCGTAACAATGAGTAAAATTGTTATAAAAGTTTTTCCAACGATTTTCTCTAATTTCTAAAGTATGAACTACACTGCCATTAAATAAGCAAGCGTATTGATTCCGGAAATTTTGAATCATTTCATCGTCATCTTTTGTGCATTTTTTATAATGATGGGCTTTTTTAGTTTTAGCTAAATCTTGAATAGGAAATTTCAATTTTTGGAAAACAAATCCCCATTCCCATCCATATTTCCGATAAAATTCAAAACTGAAGGGACCTAAAGCAGAAAAAATCATTCCTCTATCTTTCATGTGTTTCAAAGAATAATTTAATATTTCTTTTATTCCTCCACCATCACGATTTTCAGGATAACTGCTCACACCAGCAATTCCACCCATTTTCATAATTTGTTGATCAAAATGGATAGAAAAAGGAATGACGTGAACACAAGAGGTCAGTTTTCCATCTATTTCATTAACGATGATTTCATCCATAGGGAAATGACTATTTTTAACATTGTTTTCTATGGAAGCATTTCCCATGTTAAAACAATAACTTAACATGGTATAATAACTTTCTTTATCTTCTGTTTTTGCTAATCGAATCATATATTTTCTCCTTAAAAATCAATTTCCATTCCATCATAAGCGACAAGAATATGATGGGGTTTAAAAAACGTTTCAAACTCTTCATGAGACCATTTTCCGTTATGAGAAAAATGATTGACAATAAAAATACCATCCTGAAAAATTTGAAGTTCTTCTAGTTTTTGTTTTACTAATAAAACTTCTTGATGCCCCAAATGATTGTCTATACTACTTAAAGAACCATGGGTGCAATCTAAAGATATGACATCAATATGAAAATTTTTTAAAAACTCCCAAACTTCATCAAAAAAATATCCTGTATCATGAGCAGATAAAAAAGTTTTATGGTCACTTTTACGAACGAATAAATAAATAAATGGTTTATCTTTTGAAGTCATATGATTGGCTGGTAAAGGATAGACTTCGAAATCAAAAGTATCAATTTTTTGAAACGCTTTAATGGGATGATAAATCGGTTCATTTTCATCAAGATAAACCATTCCCTTTTTGATTTTAGATAATGACTTACTCCAACCATATATATTTAAACTGCGATCGTTTCTTAAATTGGTAAACCATTTTCTACGAAATTCGAATTCATAGGGAGCTAAATGGTCGGTATGAGGGTGAGAAATAAATAAATATTTGAGTTTTGTAAAATCTAAATTATCTCTTACCATGTGATAAAAACTATCGGGTGGAAAGTCAATTTTATACGCTTCATCAATCATTATGGAAAAACGACTACGAATATTTTTTCCTTTTAATTCTCTTGCTTTTTGACAAGCTGGGCAACTACAAAATATAGCAGGCCATCCTTCAGCTGCTGCGGTTCCTAAAAAACGAAGTTTCATTTAATCACCTCTAAAAGTAATTGTAATGATTTTTCAATCTAAAGACAATCAAAATCAAAAAAAGATGATTGACAAAATGATATACAAAGTGTAAAAGTTCAATAAATTGGTAAACTTCAATTCTTTATCTATAAAAAAAAGAGCGTTTAACTCTTTTTTAATTTGCATCATAAATTTTATAACATAATGCAGC
>UMAM01032831.1_pt1 | contig 13998 bp, 11 predicted proteins | sample 1963711 | NCBI WGS metagenome assembly UMAM01 (sample SAMEA4835916, study PRJEB28245) | human gut metagenome | biome: gut microbiome; material: fecal sample | place: Denmark | collected 2008
CGTATTTCGTTTGGCAGAAAGAACACACAAGCTCCGCTTTGCCGTCGTTTTCAATAATATCTTTCAGTTCGTTTTCGCCGAGCGACATAATGACGCGCTCAAGCCTTTCCCTGCTGCAATCGCAGCGGTATGCAGGGCAGAGAGTGTCGGTAATTTCAAACTCCATGCCTTCGAAAAGGGCGTTAAGCGCGCTTTCGAGGGTCTCTCCGTCATCCATATGCTGTGACAGCTTTGCAATTTTGCCAGTCAGCTGTTCAAGCCGAATAATATCGCTCTCCGGACAATCGGGCAGCGGTGCAATAATCAGCCCGGCAGCGGAGCGCACGGTCCCCTGCTGCGGCTCAACCCTTACGCCGAGATAAACCAGCGACGGCTGCTGTTCGCTTGTGTAAAAATAGTTTGCGAAATCATCTGCAATTTCGCCGTCAATAAGCTCGCACCTGCCGACATACGGCTCCCGCAGCGACAAATCGCGAATAACGCGCAGCTCACCGCTGCCGCCGACAGCACCCGAAACATCCAGCTTTCCGAACTCGTTAAGCGGCAGTTCAACCTCCGGATTGGTGATGCACCCCTTAACGATTCCGCCCATATGCCCGACAACCGTTATGTTGCCCGCAGGCCCTCCGCCCGCAATTGTCGCTGTTATGCTGTCCGTTTCGCTTTTCAGCTGTGCACTCATCATGGAAACGGCGAGCAGCATTCTTCCGAGAGCGGCGGTGCAAACACGGCTTGTTCCGTGAATTTTTCTTGCGGTTTCAACTATTTCGCGTCCCGAAACGGCGATCACGTTCACTGTGCGGTTAAAAAGCAGACCGCGAATGATATTGTCGCGTTCCGAGCAGATGTTTTCGATGCAGTCGGAGGAAGCATCGCTTTCGGTCATCTTATTTTCAATTTCGTTATTCATAATGTTTTCCTTTCGCTAAAGGTCCTTTGAGCAGGCCGCAAAGGTTATTTGCCGACTCTGTCGGGCTTTCTTGCCGTGAATTGCAGCCGTTCGCTTTCATCACGCGGCGGTTCCGTTGTGAATGCCGAAAAAACCCCGATATTTTCAAAGCCGATATTTTTAAGCCACGAAACAAGCTCCCTTTCGGAATGAGCACGTTGAATATGCTTTTCGGAAAATCTGGAATAAAGCGGTTCGCCGTGCGCGTCGTTTGCCGACTTCACAAAAAACTCCAGCTCCATTTCCACAAGCTTGCTCTCCGCATCATAGCAGTTTTGCCAGAAGTATGCAACGTCCGTTCTGCTGTCGCAATAGCCGTTTTGCCCGAGAATGTGCTGCAATTTATATCTTGACGAAACATCAAACAGCAAAATGCCGCCTGGCCTGAGCCCGTTGAATGCCGTCAGAAGGAATTTTTCAACATCCTCGCGGCTTATAAGGTAATTCACGCAGTCACATGCCGCAATGATGCAGTCAACAGGACGATGCAATTCAATGCGGCGCATATCCATGCATATAAATTTTGTTTTTTGCCCGCACCGGCGGGATTTTTCAGCGGCAACTTCGAGCATGTCCCTTGAAATATCCGAACCGGTGACATCGTACCCGGCTTTGTTGAGCCGAAGAGTCAATGCGCCTGTTCCGCAGCCGCACTCAAAAATTCTCGCTCCTTTCGGAAAGTCGGTCGGCAGCAGCGATATTATATAATTCGCCCATGCATCATAATCCGTATTGTCCATGAAAAGGTCATAGACCTCCGCAAATTTTGCATTATATTGTTCCATTGCCGACACCTCCCGAATTAATCAGCGAACACAAAATAATTATAAACCAATATAGCGGATTTTGCAACATCGTGAAACTGTGGAATGCACCGTTTATCGGTTAAAAGCTGTTTGCCGCAAGACATGTTCCTGCAAAAGGCAAGTATTCGACAGTTCTGAGAAAGCGACAGAAAAAGCTGTTTTCCGCAGGTATAAACCGCAGTCCTCCCGCGTGCGTTTCGGAATCAAAATTGCAGAATCCGCAGATACTATCATGCAGCAGGCGGCGGAACAGCCGCCGAACCGCTCAAACGCGGTAAAAAACAAGGTACAGAAATACCGCATGATGCAGGAGGAATCCGAAATGACAGAAACAAACACTTCAGGAATAATCACTGCCGCGGCAGACATTATTGCGGGGGCATTCAACGCACTTCCGAAGCGGGTCTGTAATCAGCACAAATTTTCCGACTATGCCGACTATCTGCGTGAAAACCTGCCTGCACAAGCGGAGTTGGACTTGCAGCGTGAAAAACCGCTGAACCCTGCACCGCTCGTTTCCGTTGCAATTGCCTGTTCGGGGGCAAGCCGCGCGGCCGTTCGCTCAACGCTCGAAGCGCTCGGCAAACAAACCTATGCAAATTTTGAAGTTTGCGTGGTTTCGGAGCTTGCGCAGGCAGGGCTTACGGATTATGAAGGCATTCCGAAATTCAGGCTTGTGCTTTTTAACGGCACAGCGCACGAACAGCTGAAAGCCGCCGAGAAGATGCTTAACGGTGCATACTTTTTGCAGCTGCTGCCCGGAGATTTGCCCGCACCGGACGCGCTTCACATGCTTGTTTTGCAAACTCATTCAAATCCCGAAGCGGAGGTTGTTTTTGCCGATGAGGACTCCGTGATTGACGGCATTCGGCAAAACCCGATTTTTAAGCCCGACTACGGGCGCGACACATTGCGTTCCTTCAACAGCATCGGGCGACCCATGCTTGTTGCCAAACGTGTACATGCGGCTGTCGGCGGGTTTCGCGGCAGCACACCGGCCGAACTTTGGGCATACTGCATTGACTGTGCTTCGGCTGCCAAGCAGGTCATTCACATTGCAAGAATCGGGCTGACCGTTATCCGCGACTGCGACGGCAGCGAAATTCCCTGCACCGATATACTGAAGCGTGAATTCAATTCCCTTTATCCCGGCGACGGTTCGGGAAAGAAAAACCGCACAAACGGATACTGCTTTGAGGGCAGCGTTTTGGGTACACTTCGTATGCGTTACCCGAGAAAACGCGAACCCTCCGTCGGCATTGTTATCGCAGGTGCGGACGGAGTTGAAAACCTTCAGCGATGCATTGACTCGGCGGAGATGCAGTCAACGGTTGATTGCAGACGAATTATCATTGCGGATGACAGCAGCGGAGACGAGCGAATGCGCCGCTATCTTCTGGCACTCAAAAAGAACAGGGCGGCAGAGATCGTTCACGTCAATGCGGAACAGCCGCTGCCCGAAACGCTGAATGCATGTGCATGCAAAGCCGCCGCGGATTTGCTGCTGTTTTTAAACGGAAACATTGAAATTCTCTCCCCTGCATTCCTTCGCGAATTCACCGAACTTGCGCTTCGGCACGGCGCAGGTGCGATTGGCGGAAAAATCGTGAACGAAAGCGGAAACATCCTTTCCGCCGGCACCGTTATCGGCCTTAACGGTTGGGCGCAAAGCCCTTATTACGGCGAAAAGGATGATTTTGAAGACTTTTTAAAATGCAGTTTTCTGCACGTTCAGCGCAATGTAACCGCAGTCAGCGGCGCATTTATGGCAGTCAGCGGCGAAAACTTTTTCAGCTTCGGCATGTTTGACGAAACACTGGCCGGAGTGGGATGGGACACGGAGTTCTGTGTTCGGCTCATGCGAAAAGGTCTTGCAAACTGCTTCACTCCGTTTGCAAAGGCGCGGTTATCGGGCGGACTTCCGAATGATTATGCCAATGCAGGCAAAGCCAATCTTTTGCGCTGTTATGACGTATATCGCGAAACACTGCTTTGCGGCGACAGGTATTTCAACCCAAACTTTGATTATGCAAACCCCGTTCCGACTCTCGCCGCGATTCCGTACCCGCCGATAAAGCTGAATCCGCTTTATTCCGGCTGAGCTTCACCCGCAATCGACCGAAAACGCATCAGTTTTCGCCGTCATCCGCATTTATCAAAGCTTCCGCAAGGGTTTTATATTCCCCGGTGGGATCGGTTTCGGGAAGGGTTTCAACCTTTTTGAGGGTTCTGCAAATTTGCCTTGTGCGAACACCCACAAGCGTTTCAAGGTCATTATGCGCCTTTTCAAGCGATTTCTGAGTTGCTCTGAGCACATCGTCAAACTTTCCGAACTCTCTTTTTATCTGAGAGAGCAAATCCCAAACCTCGCTGCTGCGTTTTTGTATTGCAAGTGTTCGGAACCCCATTTGCAGGCTGTTAAGCAGTGCCGCCATGGTTGAAGGGCCGGAAAGGTTAACGCGGAAACGCATTTGCAGCTCTTCGATAAGCCCGAGCCGCACCGCTTCGGCATAAAGTCCCTCCGTGGGCAGGAACATGATCGCAAAATCCGTTGTGCGCGGGGGATTTATGTATTTTTCCTTTATATCCTTCGCGCATTTCAGAAGAACTTCACGCAGGTTTTTCTGCGCAGCGGCAACATCCTCGCCGGAATCATACGCATCGCAGAGTTTGGAATAAATATCCGCAGGGAATTTGCTGTCAACGGGAAGGTAAACCGCTTCTCCGCCGTCATTCGGAAGTTTTATTGCAAATTCAACGCGCTCATTATTCTGTTTTCCGGCGTCAAAATTACATTCGTACTGTTCCGGCGCAAGAACTTCGCCGAGAATTGCGCCGAGCTGAATTTCGCCGAGCGTGCCGCGTGTTTTGACATTTGAAAGAACCTTTTTAAGATCACCCACTCCGCTTGCAAGCGTCTGCATTTCTCCGAGCCCCTGATAGACCTGTTTAAGACGTTCATCAACAAGCTTGAAGTTTTCGGAGATTTGCTTTGTGAGCGTCTCCTGCAATTTTTCGTCAACAACACCGCGAATTGCATCAAGCTGCTTTTCGTTGCGTTCCGTCATGAGCTTCACGCTCGCATCCATTGCCGCCAGTTTTTCCGTGCAGACCGTTTCAAAATGCTTATTGCGCGTTTCCGCCTGCTCCGCCTGTGTTTTCAGCAGGGTATTCTGAGCAGCAAGTCTGTCCGAAATCTGTTTTTCGAAGGAATCCTGCCCTGCGGCAAGCCTGTCGGAAAGCGTCCTCTGTTCGGAAGAGAGCCTTTCGGAAAGCGCGTTTTGTTCGGTATTCAGTTTTTCCGAAAACGCTTTCTGTTCTGCGGAGATTCTTTCTGCCGCCGCTGTCTGTGCCTCCGCAAGGCGGGAAGCGGTTTCGCGCATCGAAGAAGCAATGCTTTCATTTAAAGCATTTTTAAATCGTTCATAATCATTCTTTGTTTGTTCGTTGTATCGATAAAGTGCGTCCGAAAGCTCCTTCAGCCTGTCCTGAAGTCTGCGTTCAATCTCCGCCGATGCATTGCCGACGGAGGAGTTCATTGCGGCACCGACCGCGTTTTCCAATTTGCGCTCAAGCTCTGCGCGTTCGCGTTTTTTTGCATTCAGCTGCCCAAATAAAACAACAGCCGAAACGATTCCCGCCAACAGGCTGAAAACCGTAATGATGAGCAGGATAATGAATTGAGTGTTCGGCATATCTTATTCTCCTTTGTTTTCTATCTGTTTTGGATTGTTGTCCGCCGCACGGTTCGGTTCACCGATGCCGTTTATCTGCAAATTATAAAACCCGCAGCTCAACAGGCAACCCGTTCTGAGCCGCCCGCCGGCGCGGGTCATATAAACAGTCACTTGTTTAAGCTGAAGCGGTGCAGTTGAATGAATCGACCGCTCAGCCTTGGTTTTTAATCAGCCTTATCAGTCTTCATCGTCCTCCTGTGCGCGTCTGCGCGGTGCTTTTTTTGCGTTTCCGCCGTTCTTGCGCTTGTAAATTTCAACAGCGGCAAGGGCAATGATCGCGATAAGCGCAACTGCCGCAATAATGATAAGAATACTGTACCATACTTTCAGCGCACTTCCCGTTTTTGTGAGCATTCCGTCCAGCTTGCTGCCGATATTCGGATCGTCAACGACCGTGACCCCGCCCGTTGCCGGGGGTTCGTTCGGAACGGTGCCTTCGGCATCGATATATTTTGCGGTCAGATGCGCCTCAAACATGTGCGTGTTGCCCGAAGCGTCAAGAGCCGTCAGGAAGAACACAAGATCTCTTTCTCCGCCGACGTTAAGATCGATATTGAATGACTGTGCGCCGGAGTTGGGTTCAAGAACGGCAATCTTGTGGATTTCATAATCCAGTTCTTTTTCGGTCAGGACAACATCGGTGTAGGGAGTGCTTCCCGTGTTTGTGACGGTGAAAGTCAGCCCAATGATATTCTCTCGATTGAGTTGAGTACGAACTTCCGCGCGGAACTCAAGGCCGAGAGTTGTCGGATCGATGTAAGGGCGAACAGTGTAGCTCTTTGTGTTGTCCTTAAACACGATGCCGGACGAATAAACGCCGGTGATGTTGAACACAACATAGCGAACGGCTTCGGGGTTTCTGACGAAATATTTAATGGTTTTCGACTCACCGATTGCAAGGCTGAAACCGCTTTGAACAACGGTTCCGAGATCGTCCGTAACGGTGAGCGAATTCAGGCTCTGGTTGCCGTTGTTGGTCAGATACAGTGTAAATTCAACGCCCTCCGGTGTGGGTGTGCCGATTTCGACCGTTTTGGTGAGCTGCGCATTTATAAGGCCGATGGTAAGCCCCGAAAGCGTTACCGACAGGGCATTTGTTGACCCCTCGGGAACAAACGATACAGTCGGTTTGCTCGTTACGGTTGATGTGCGCATTGTGTATTCGTAAGTGAATACGCGGCTCTCTCCCGGGGCAAGGCTGAATGCGGGAAGCATTGCCTGTGTACCGGCAACATTCTTATCAACAAGGATGATGCTGTTGAGATTCTTGGCGCCTGTGTTTATCATCGTATACGTCAATTTGACAATATCACCCGCCGAAGCAATCGATTTGTCAACGCTGCGCGAAAGCTTAAGATAAGCCGTATCCGCACGGGAAATGACAAGAGTCAACTCACGCGAACCTGCGGTTTGGGTTGCCGTATCGAACCATGCAATTGTAAAGCGCAGTGTTTCGCCGATTTGTTCCTGGGCAACGTTCATCGTGCCGGTAAATGTGCGCGATTCCCCCGCGGGAACATCGGAAGTGTTGAAAGAAACGCCGTATGTGTTGATTATTGAAACATTTGTGTACACACCGCCGCCGGGCTGAGTTGACGGCTCGGGGCCGGATGTCGGCTCGGATGTCGGAGTCGGAGTGGGATCCGACGGTTCCTTTATCAGGGAACCTGTTGCGGTATCATCCAGCCCCTGTCCCGCAGCACCGCCCGGGTTGCGAAGCGTGATGCTTACGGTGACCTGTCCGGGACCGGACAAAAATGCGGGGTTTGCCGAAATGCTTGCCGCGTCCGTTCCGTTTTTTGCGGGCAGAACGGTGATTTCGGCGGAATTGCCCTGAACAGTCTGCGCATTTGCGGCGAACCCCGTTGAAACGGGAAGAACAGCCGCAAAAGCGATCAGTGCAGCGAACAAAGCGGTAAATATTGAAAATTTTCTTCGAGTCAATGCTTTCTCCTTATCCCGAACAATGCAGCAGGCACTGTCGGCTCATGCGCTTCGGACACAGAATTCACCCGCCGGCGCATGTACATAAAATATCAATCGTATTATACAGCATTCACCTCGATTTGGGCAAGAGTTTTTATTAAAATTATATTCAACTTGTTTTTGCTGTCTGTTTTTATCGGCTCCGCGATTCGGGCACGAGAAACCGTGATTTTGGCACCGAATGTGTCCCTTCGGCGGAAAAATGTGATTTATTCCCGCACTCATTGGCAAACGGGGCTGAATGCTGTATAATAGACAGCGGAATGGATACTCTCGGCGCACCGCTTGCCGGCGGCAGAATTAATGTGCAGTTTTCGGCAGTTCTTAAGCGTCAGCAGCAAAGCCTCGGTTTTCGCTGCTTCCGATATCGATTGATTTTCGGGAATGCTCTGAATAATCGTTAATCAAAAATCAGGGGGTTCCGTTTTTCCAAAACTCAGAACGGAGGAATCACACACTATGACCGCAACAAACAACGACCGCCGCAAGCCCGGCTGCTCAGCCGCGGCAGGATCGGGATGCGGAAGCATTTTCGCCGGCTTTTCCAAAAAAACTTCGACATTCATGCGTGTTGTCTGCTTTATTGCAGCAGCAGCTTTTCTGTTCTGCTTCAGCGGATGCAAGAACAATAATAATGACAAAAACGGTGTTCCGAACGACAAGACCGCTGCAGTTGCATCCATCGGGGACGAAACCGTGAGCTACGCCCTCTATACGGCTGCCTTCGACTCATATCTTTCATACATGGAACAAATGGGCTATGATCCCGTCAGCAACGAGGAAGAGCTGCAAAAATTCCGCGATTGGGTGCTTGAATATCTTGTTAAGGATATGGTGGTTCTGTACCGGGCAAAGGAGGAGGGATTTAAACTTTCCGATGAACAGATTGCGGAATCCGATGCACAGGCGGAAACCGAACTTAAAGAGATATATGACGAGTATATGAAAACTGCCGAAGAATCCAATGCCAAGGACGATTCAAAGACTGTTCAGCAGTATTTCGATGCCGCCATTGCGGAGCTTTCCGAATATTACACCGGCAAAACCATGACCTATGATGAATACTGCGAGGAATATAAACTCGAACTGCGCAACACGGCGCTTATCGAAGCATACAAGGACTATGTTTGCAAAGATTTTTCCGTGACGGATGCAGACATTGCCGATTGGTACGAAAAGCAGCTGAAATCGGATAAGGAGCTTTATGCCTCCAATCCCGGGCAGTATAAAGATAACGAAGAGTATTTTGAAAAATACTGCGGTATCTACGATGATGCCGCGCCCGCGCTTGTTGTTCCGGAGGGATACTCCCGAATCATGGATATTGTTGTTATTCCCAAAGGCGAACTCGGCGATGACTACAAAAAAAAGAACGAGCAGCTTGATTCGCTGCGTGAAGAATGCACATCCCTGCTTTTTACGGATGCCTTAAACGGTGACGGCGCAAATTCCGAGCGAATTGCGCAGCTGATTTCGGATTACAAAACGCTTCAGGCTGAATGCGATGAAATGTACAATAAATTCATTGAGCCCTATCGCGCAAAAATCGACAAGGCCTTTGCCGAGCTTGAAGACGGAGCGGACTTTGCTCAGGTCATGCTCAAGTATACAGAGAACGAATACGTTGCGGGCAGCGACAGTTACGGGGGCTGCGAAACCTTTCGCACAAAGGGGCAGTTGATTTCAACAAAACACAGCTCCTCAAAGGGTGACTGGAGTTCAACCGTCAAGGAGATTTATTCGCTGCTTAAGCCCGGTGAATACTCGGATGTGTTTACCGACACGGACGGCAGCCTGCATATCATTTACCGCGGCGCGGACGAAACGCCCGGCGAAGTTAAGCTTGCTGATGTGATTGACAAAGTAACGGCGATCGTCAAAGCGACAAGCGATACCGAAGCATGGGACGAGCTGCTTGATACATGGATGGATGACGCCGATATTGTGTATGACAAAGACCTTATCGCATCCGTCGGAAAAACCTATGTTAAAGAATAATTACTAAAGAGGAGCACCTGATGAGACTTGATAAATACCTTAAGGTTTCGCGAATTATCAAACGCAGAACCGTTGCAAACGAAGCCTGTTCCATGGGACGGGTAACGGTGAATGACAAAGTTGCAAAGCCCGCAGCCGATGTTAACCCGGGGGACATAATCAGCGTTCGCATGGGCGCAAAACGGCTGACGGCCGAGGTACTTGCCGTGCGCGAAACCGTTCGCAAAGAGGAAGCGGACAGCATGTACAGAATCATTGAAGACAGTCTGAATACCGATGCGGATTGACACCGCAGCCGGAAGAGGCCCGAAACAGCATGGATAAAACTACAGTATCCGCAATTCTGCTTGCGGCCGGTTCATCCTCGCGAATGGGCGAAAACAAAATGCTGATGCGTTTTTGCGGCAAAACACCCGTCGAGCTTTGCGTTGAAGCTTTTTGCGGAATTGCCGATGAAGCCGTTATTGCCGTTTCGCCCGACACGGAGGAAATTGCACTTACAGCGGCAAATTCCGCGTCCTACCCTGTGAAAATCGTTCGCGGCGGGAAAACGCGGCAGGAGTCAGTATTCAATGCCGTCCGCGCTGCATCGGGCACGATTGCCGCCGTTCACGACTGTGCCCGCTGCCTTGTTGACAGAGAAACCATTAAAGCCAGCCTGCGTGCCGCAGAGCAACACGGCTGCGGCATTGCTTCCGTGCCCGTTGCGGATACCGTTCGTTTCGGCGATACCGGAGAAACGCTTGACAGAAGCAGGCTTCTTGCGGCACAAACCCCGCAAAGCTTTCGCAGGGATATTCTTTTGAATGCATACAGCAACGCCGTCGGCAGCTTCACGGATGATGCCGACCTTTGCCGCTCAACGGGAGTACAGCTGCATTTTTCTCCGGGCAGCAAACAGAATCTGAAGCTCACAACGCGGGACGATATTCCGTATTTTGAGTTTTTGCTTTCAAAACGCAGTGAGCGGAATCTCCCCTCGGGCAATGTGTCCGCAATTTCCGCTGCGGAGCCGCGCTCGGGAAACAGCCCGGCTTTGTCAGCAACGGAGGTAAGTAATATGTTCAGAATCGGCATCGGCGAAGACACCCACCGCCTTGCGGCCGGGCGAAAGCTCATCCTCGGCGGCGTTGAAATTCCGTTTGAACTCGGACTGCTTGGGCATTCCGATGCGGACGCACTTGCTCATGCCGTGATTGATGCGCTCCTCGGCGCATGCGCACTCGGCGACATCGGGCAGCATTTTCCCGACAGTGATGAAGCATTTCGCGGCATATCGAGCCTTTTGCTTGCAAAAGAGGCCGCTGCACGCATTCGCGCAGCCGGATTTGAAACTGTGAATATCGATTCCGTGATAACGGCTCAAAAACCGAAGCTTGCGCCCTTCCGCGAAGCAATGCGTGCAAACCTTGCCAAGGCTCTCGGCGTTCCGCCGGAAAATATCGGCGTCAAGTTTACAACGCCCGAAGGAACCGGTCCGGAGGGTAATCTTGAATGCATCACCGTTCGTGCTGTTGCAGCGGTGCGGAAAGTGCGGATACAGTGCCGATACGGATGCAAACCAACTCAAGCTTACAACATGCAAAATGACTTTTGATTTTTCAAAAAAACTTTTCGTTTCAACCATTGCGGAGGACTGCGCTGCTGCTGCGCGGGAACACTCGCTGGGACTTGAAATTGCAGAATTCTGCTATGCGCCGAACATGGATACGGACAGTGCGGCGCATTTTCGCCGCGTTTCGCAGCTTACTGCCGAATCGGGCTGCGGTCTGCGGCTGCTGCTTCACGCCCCGTTTGCGGAGCTTTCCCCGTGTGCAATAGATCCGCTTGTTCGCGATGTTGTTCGGCGGCGATTTGACCAAGCACTGTTTGCGGCGGATGTTATCGGAGCAAAACGCATTGTTTTTCACTCGGGATTCATACCTTTTGTTTACTATAAAGAGTATTTCATTGACGAATCCGTTAAGTTTTGGCGTGTTTTTCTGAAAAACGCACCGAACGATATGAGTTTTTTGCTTGAAAACGTTATGGAACCCGAACCGGAAATCACAGCGGCGGTTGCCGAGGGAGTTAACGATTCGCGCTTTGGTCTTTGCCTTGATATCGGGCATGCAAACAGCCGCGTTTCCGAAACCCCGCTGCCGCATTGGATCGACCGATTCGCACCGAAGCTTATGCATGTTCACCTGCACAACAATTTCGGCGGGGACGATCTTCACAACCCTCTCGGCAGCGGAAATATTCCGATGCGGGAAACGATTGAATATATCATCCGGAAATCTCCGGATGCAACCTTTACGATTGAAAACATGACTGCCGCGCCGTCCGTTGTTTGGCTGGTTGAAAACGGCTTTTTGAGTAAATAATTCATGATATGCAAAATATATACAGTGGATTGAGCTTATGAACGAAACCGAACTGAAAGCATTGCTTTCCCGCATTCGCCCAGCCGATTCAGCCGCAAAAGCTGCCGCAAAGGAAAGGCAGAGCAAACTCGCAAAGCCTCCGGGAAGCCTCGGAGCACTTGAGGAAATCTCCGTCCGACTTGCGGGAATTACAGGGCGCGTGTGCAATCGCATAGAAAAAACACGCATAGTTGTGTTCGCAGCCGATAACGGAATAGTTGCCGAGGGTGTTGCTTCAACTCCGCAGAGCGTGACGCTTGCGCAGGCAATAAATATGACTCGCGGCAAAACCGGCATGTCCGCAATCGCGCGGGACTTCGGCATTGATGTTGAAGTTATCGATGTCGGCATAAATTCCGACAGTGTTCCCGAAACCATTCTTGACCGCAAACTGGGATTGGGCACCGCAAACTTTTCAAAGCAGCCCGCAATGACGCGCAGTCAGGCTGTCGATGCCCTTGCAATCGGAATCGAGGCAGCCGAGCGTGCGCACAACTCGGGCGCGGATGCACTCGGCATAGGCGAAATGGGTATCGGCAACACAACAACATCCGCCGCTGTGCTTGCCTGCCTGCTGAATCTCCCTGTTGAAAGCGTCACCGGGCGCGGAAGCGGGCTTACGGACGAGGGATTTGCACTGAAAAAACGTGTCATTTCAGATGCGGTCGCGCTGCACAAACCCAACGGAGCGGATGTTTTGGACGTGCTGTCAAAGGTTGGCGGATTTGATATTGCCGCAATGGTAGGCGCGTTCATCGGCTGTGCGCTGTTCGGTCTTCCCGCCGTTGCGGACGGACTGATTTCCGTTACTGCTGCACTTGCGGCAGTTCGGCTCTGCAAAACGGTGCGCGACTTTGTTTTTCTTTCCCATGCTTCATATGAAATCGGCTATCGTGCCGCGGCGGCGGAACTTGGAATGGAACCATGGCTTAATCTCAACATGCGGCTCGGCGAGGGCAGCGGTTGCCCTGTTGCGTTTCAGGTCATGCGCGCCGCCTGTGCGGCAATGAACGATATGGCAACCTTTGAGGAAGCCAGCATCAACGATAACTACCTTGAAAACATTCGAAACGAATCGGCGTTCTGCGTTAAGACCGTTTGAAAACTCGGGAGCGAAAATGAAAATACTCATAGTCGGCGGAAGCAAAAGCGGAAAAAGCATGGCGGCTCAGCGCATTGCAAGGATGCTTGCGGCGCGCGGCTCCTGCCCTGCGTACTATTGGGCAACGATGGAACCTTCCGATTCGGAAGACGAAAAGCGCATTGCGCGCCACCTTGAAGCGCGAGCCGGTTGGGGCTTTGAAACCATCGAATGCGGCCGAAATACCTCCGCTTTTTCCGCATCGGTTCGCGGAGGCTGCGTACTTTTTGACAGTGTGACGGCTCTGCTTGCAAACGAAATGTTCCCCCCGCCTGCACCAAATGCCGATTTTTCCGTTGATTTTGCAGCCGGGGAACGTGTTGCGGCCGAACTGTCGGAAATTGCAAACGCAGCAATGCATTTTGTATGTGTATGCGATGACATTTTTCGTGACGGAATGCAATATGACGCTGTTACCGAAAGCTACCGCCGAGCATTGGCTTTTGTTTGCAGACAGCTTGCTTCCGAATTCGATATTGTGGTTGAAGCATCGTCGGGAATCACGCGAACTATAAAGGGAAATGCGTTGTTTCTTCGAGATGTTCCGACGTTCTGAACGCGCATACAGTGACTGTTTGTTTCTTTTTATTTTATTGTTATGAAGTTGTTTATTTACGGTTTTTTTATGGCATGGGGCATGTTTCTTGCAATCCCCTGTCCCTTCAGGCGCTGGGATGAAGCTGCACGCGGCAGAATGCTCGGCTTTTTGCCGCTCATCGGGCTTATTGTCGGCGCAATTTGGGCTGCGGCCGCTCACCTTTGCACGGCTCTCAATTTACCCTCTGCCGTTCGCGCATTGATTCTTTGCGCTTTGCCGTGGCTTGTGACCGGCTTTCTGCATCTTGACGGGTTCATGGACGTTTGTGATGCTGTGCTTTCGCGGCGCGATCTTGAAACCCGGCAGCGCATACTGAAGGATTCCCACTGCGGCTCGTTCGCCGTCATATGCATGATTCTGCTCGCCGCCGCGCAATGG
>UMAM01043097.1_pt1 | contig 13726 bp, 11 predicted proteins | sample 1963711 | NCBI WGS metagenome assembly UMAM01 (sample SAMEA4835916, study PRJEB28245) | human gut metagenome | biome: gut microbiome; material: fecal sample | place: Denmark | collected 2008
TGTCCAATAAGGCGTCTTCCACTAACTCTCATCAACTTTGAGTTTGATCACACAACCTTTGGTGTTGACTCCTAATTTTTACTTACTTTTGAATTAAACTCAAAAGTGTTGCAAAGTGTTGCAACTTTTAAAGAAAAAATACCGATTTTTGAGTTTGAATCCGGGAGAAGCGAGGACTTTTCAAGATAAAAAACGCATAAATCAAGCACTCCGAACGCACGCGCCGCGCATTGCCTGAAAGCGCGCAAAGCCTTTATTCAAGGGACAAAAAGAGCCGCAACTATATTAGAATTGCGGCTTCAGGAACGCGGAGAGAACATTTGGCATAACACGCGTAGGTGTGATGAGTTGTGGGTGTTGGCGGATTAGTTGAAATGGGGTTAGTGTAAAAGCGTCTATCTTGCGAAAAATTTTAGGTCAAAAATTGTGGTTGGTGTGATTTAACGCTTGGTGTTAAAATTCTCGGTCGGTTGTGGTTGGGTAAATTTGGTGGAAGCAAGCCGTTCTGTTGTCTGCTTGGGAGCGCAGGAGTAGTTATTCAGATTTGATTCGGTTGTTGATGTTGAAGATACTTTGACGGGGGACGCTCTACACTAAACCCCTATTAGGTGGATGGCATTTTTAGTGTCCACGATTTACTCTAACTACCCCCCCCTTTTTTTCTCTCACCATCTCTGTATAAAATCTCGTTCAACGTAAAATTCCATTTTCATCAAATGATTGGGGGGGGTAGTTGTTGAATGGGAAGGAATGTTTGCATAATATTGTGCACCGCAATATATTGTAAATTTTGAGCTGCAAAAACGTCTCCATATGATCAACGATATTTTGGCAATGGAAGATTTTTGCATGGGGCTTCCTAGGCTTCTATGCATGAAAGAATCTTTATACATAAAATCGATCTTTCTTGCGGCAATAAATCGCAGGCAAAGAAAAATATGTTCTCAAATTTTGGCGTGCGAGCCCGTAAAGCTTGTAGGCTCTCGCATAACCCGCTACGCGGTTCTCAGGCGTGTAAAAGGAGGTCGCGATGGAAAATAAAAAAGTCCGCGCTGTCGGATACGCCAGAGTAAGCACGAAAAACCAGCTAGTCGGCAGGGAATTTAACAGCATTGACGCGCAAAAGGCGATTATCGTCTACTATGCCCAAACCCATTCCGAAATCGAGCTTGTGCAAATATTCAGCGATCCTGGGCGGCCGGGTAAAAATATGAAACGCCCCGGAATGCAGGCGATGATTGAACGCATCAAACAGGGCGATATTGATTGCGTTCTGGCATACAAGCTTGACCGCGTCAGCCGCGACGGCTTGGACTACCTAACACTTGAAAGCGAACTCAGGGGGTTGAAGGTCTCTATTATATATACGAACGATGCCAATCCCGACGACACCCCGATGGGGCACATTCAACGCCATATGATGGTAGGCTTTGCCCAATTTGAGCGGGAACAGAACGCCCAACGTGTGTGCGACAAGCATCTGGAACTTTTGAAACAAGGGTATCACGCGGGCGGCTATCCTCCGCTGGGGTATAACTGCGGAGAGAAAAAGTGCACGCTTGTAATCGACCCACCAGCGGCGGCTCACGTCCGCGAAATGTTCGCCTTGTGTGTGAAAGGTAAGGCACCTGCCGAAATCGCCGCCATTATGCTGAAAAAATACGGAACAGTTCCCGAACACAAAACGCGAAACGGCAGAATCTACGGCGGAAACAAATATTGCGAAAACTTCGTTCGTAGGGTTTTGACAAATCCTGTCTACGCGGGCTACGTAAGCCGGAAGAAAACCGAACTTTTTGAAGGACTCCACGAAGCCATCATCAGCCGAGCGGATTGGGATACCGCCTGCAAAGTGTTGGCTCCGAAACCGCAAAAGTCGCGACCGCAAATTATGGCGTGTAATTCGCACATTCTGAAAGGCAAACTGTTTTGCGGATGCGGGGCGGCGATGACCTGCGGCGCGTCGGGCAAGCGGCACAAAGACGGCAGCCTTTACCATTACTAGATTTGCTCCGCAAAAAATCGGGAGCGAACCGCCCGAATGTGCAAAACGGGCATTGCCAAAAGCGTTTTTGAGTCGGTCGTGTTTTCGGCAATCGGCTACGCGGTAACGAGGGGAATTTCGTTGAAGGAGATTCGCGAAAGCTCGCAAAAATACGAGAGCGAACTACTCAAAGAGCAGAAAGAACTTGCCAATTTAAAGCGCGACAAAGAACGAAAATTGCGCGAAAAGGTAAAGCTTTTTGGTGAAGTTGTGGGGAACGAAGTTTTGCGCAAGATGATGGCTGACGAGCTGCAAAAACTTTCCGAAGAGGTTGAAAAACTTGCCTCCCGACTCTCAGAAATTGACAAGGAGACGGAGCTATTCAACCACGATACCGACTTGGGCGATCTTCAAACAAAGGCGGCGCTTGCCGATATGGATTCCGTCCAAAACGAATTGACTGCGGAGGAGAAGAAAGCTTTGGCACGAGACGCCATTGAAAATCTGACATTAACCGCGAAGACGCAGAGCAAATACAAACGCAGGTTTTTACTAAAAATCGTTCCAACGTGTGAATACCTGCCTCAACTTGGCATTCTTGACATTGAATTTGAGGTGGATACCGCAAAAGGCCGCAGCGACTGGAAGATTGTCGCCCCGTTTGAAATCGCTTCCGAAAACTACGAGCAAAACCACAAGCCTCGCGAATATAAGCCGCAAAAACGGCATTGGCTACATACTGTTGTTGCTTGGCAAGCTAAGATTGAAAGCGGCGCAACAATGGCGGAAATTGCCGAACTTTCGGGTGTGAGTGTTCCGATGGTTTGCCGAAAATTGAAGCTCTTGGAACGTCTGAACGCCAAAGTGATTGAGAAAATCCTTTCAAGCAAGCTTGCTGAAACCAACGAGAGATTGTCATTTAGAACCTTGGAAATGCTGTCAAAACTGCCCAAAAGTGGACAGTTGTTGCGGTTTGCTGAGTTAATTCAAAAGTAGACGTTCGGGCGGCGGGTATTCCCTGCCGCCTGTTTTTGGGTAAATTTTTACTCCATAAGACATGGTTCTATCAAGTTTTTTCCATGAACAAAATGTATTATAAATTGATAGAACTAATAGACAATAACGGCGGGCTTTTGAATGACGAAAGTCTGCATTTTATAGCCAAGCACGGCTTGCTTTGCGAGCTGCTGCTTTGCGACAATCGGCTTGGGGAGGAGGCGTTCTTGGCGTTGCCTGCGATGGGCTATACGCCAAGCAGCAACGAGCTTGCGTTTTATTTATATATGCGCGACGACCTCGATTGCAATATGATGTCGGTGCTAAACCTGTCCGACGCGGTGATGTTGGAGTTGTTGTGTCTTGATCTCTCGCTTTTGCCTGCGGTAAGGGCGAAAGGGTTGTTCGGGCGACTCGACGAAGGGCAATTTGCGAGGATTTTCATCAACGCGTATCGCGCGGCGGAAAATACAGAGCTTGTTGCGGAGCTACAAAAGCGCGGATGGAGTTTTATGGACGCCATAATTTTGGACTGTCCAGAAATAATCCCGACTCTCGAACGAATGGGGGTAGCTTTAGAGCCGTCACGCTATGCCGTGTATCTTTCAAAGTAAATTTTGTGAGTAGGAGACATTTTCTGCCATGAAAAATAAAATAGTTTCTACAATCAAAACTAGCGCGGGAAAGCTTAAACTTTCCGAAGACGCGCTTTGCAAACACACGATTTTTATCGGCAGCACGGGCAGCGGCAAAACTACTTCGCTCAATGTGCTTTTGCGCGATATCATCGGATATAACGCGGAAGACGAAAAGCAGAAAGTCGGCTTGCTCGTCTTCGATTTGAAGGGCGACAACACGCTTTTCAAAATCCGAAAATGGGCGAAGGAATATGGACACGAAGATGACGTAATAGACTATTGCGCCGACTCGCAGTTTTACTTCGACCCGCTCGGAGGCTTGGACAGTTTCCGCAAAATCCCCGAATACGTCGAACGACTTTACAACATCTTCCCATTCCAGAGCAGTGAGGTTTACTGGGAGCAGTCGTTAAGAAAGCGGTTCAAAACTGTGCTGACTTATTGTTTGTTCCGACACGTAAAGATGACGTTTAAACTGTTCTTGGAAGAGCTGCGAGAGTTTACAACGGCGGATTCGTCAAACAGTAATTGGCGCGACGTGATGGACTCGGTTGAGATGGTTTTGCGGGCACTTGAAAAGAAGTCGAAAGGCGCAACCTCCGAATCCTACGAAGTCCTACGCGAACTTTTAGATAACACGCGGGCGGGCGTTAACGAATGGCAACGTCTAGACCCTCGAACCAAGAGCAATGAGCTAAGCACAATGTCGAACCTGGTTTCGAACTTTGGCAACCCGATTACAAACGGACATATTTTCGAGGGAAAGAACAAGACGTGCTTGGACGTTGGCGAACTTGTATGCTCGGGAAAGATTGTTGTGGCTTCGTTCGACGGTATTTCCAACAGGCAGTCAGCATCGGCAATTTGCAAGCTCTTAAAAAGCGATGTCTACGGACACATTCAGGCGCGCCAAAATCCAAGCCGGCTTGTTGGTATTGTAATGGACGAATTTCCGCTTGTGGCTACCGACGGCGAAAACATCTCGGGCGATGGCTTCAATATGCAGACAATCCGCTCTAAACAAGGCTTTGTGATTGCCGCAACGCAAGGGCTTGTCGGGCTTGATTTGGCATTAGGAGAGTCTGCTCGCCGCAGGCTTATGACGAATTTCAACAACGTTTTCGTCTTCAAAAGCAACGAACGCGAAGTGCTCGAACTGGTTGATGACTTGAACTTTTGCGAGCCTCAGAGGGGCAAAATTGGGTTCGGCAGTGATTCTCAATCTTACAAGAAACGCGAACCGATAACGCTTTCGAACGCTCCCGCGGGCTACGCCGCGATAAAGCTTGCCGACGGCTTCCAATCGAACGGTCTTGTTGAAATCGAACGGCTTTATGTCGATGCGCCGCCTATGCCCGAAAATAAGCGTGAATCGGAAATCGATAAGTGCGCAAATGTTCTGCGCGTCCATCTGAAAACAATAGATTTTAACGCCTGCCTTAGCGGTAAATTTTTAGACAAAGACACTTTATAATCTATGAAATATCATCATTCAAAATCATTTTCGCGATATTTGCGCGAAGTCAAAATCAGATACAAATACGAGTCGGCAAAGCGCAGTTTTGTTATAGCTTACGAACATTGCGACCTGCCGATTCTCCACACGGCAAGACTGCTCGCCAACAAACAACTCGCATACGAAAGGCATTAATATGGACGAAAAACTTTTTCACGTACACAAAGACATATACAACCCGAACAACCCATATCCCGACTTTGTTCGCCAAGCGGCAAAACGCACGAAAGTGCCAATCGAACTTTTGACGCGTAAGAAATATTGCGGAAAGTCAGCCGACGGCAAAGGCGATAACCACCACATCTTGGACAAATCACTTTTCCCCAAGAAAGGAACACCAACTATCAGCGTCTCAAAAGACAAACACTTCGAACTTCAATGTCTGCTCGCCCAAGCCACAACCCTACAAGGATACTTGGACTACGAACAAGCCGTGAAAGCCGAATGCCCCGAAATCCAAGACCCTATCGCCCAAATCTACTGGCAACGCATAGAAGCCCTCCACACCCCGTGGCGGATTAGATTGGCTGTTTTTACAAAACGACTTCTTCGACAAGCAAATGATTGAAAAAAAGCGTCGGCAAACGCCGACGCTTGTATTTAAAAATTGTAAGTCACGTTTACTTCTCTTCGACAATCAGTTTAAAGAAGAGCTTGCCGCCCTCGGGAACGGTTTGCTCGGTTTGCATTAGATTGAAATCGCCCGATTCGCCGATGTTGGAGGATTGTGCTTCCACCCAATTTACGAGGTCTTCGGAAGTCATTACTTTTACGTTTACCGAATCCGCAGCATCTTTGCTAATCGGGAATTGGAAACAAGCCTTCCCGTCCGCATAACTTTGCTTAAAGAGCGCATTCTCGGCATAACTTGCCGCCTTGTTTCCGCTAAGTCCAAACGCAAACTTTTCAAGGTTTGTAATTCCGTCATTGTGCGGTATTGCTGTTGGTTTTGCGTTGTCGCCAGTAAGACCTGTCTTTTCTGCCCATGACTCAAAAGCTGTTTGAACCTTTACATATTCATACGCACCAATTGTTGGAGCCGTTACTGAACGCACTACCCCACGAGCATCAGTTGTTACACCTTCAATAACCTTACCTGCACTAATAGCCGAACTACCCGAAGCAACTGCCATAGTCTGAACAGCACCACCATAATTGCCCAACGTCATTAGTTTTGGGTCTGATGTTATGATATTTGTATAAATTCCATTACTACTATAGCCACCCTCTATTATACATGTATCTATTGTTGGTTTACAAGTTGAATTAGAATTATAGATTTCATTGCCACTTGAGGACGCTGTATTGCCCCATAATATGCAATTTGTTAGCGTTGGACTGGATTCATAATTATATATCCCGCCGCCGTATCTTGATACACTGTTGCCACTGAACGTGCAATTTGTTAGCTCGGGACTGGAAGCAGAATTATGCATCCCGCCGCCGTCAAATGATGTACTGTTGCCACTGAATGTGCAATTTGTAAGTTCGGGACTGGAAGCAGAATTATACATCCCGCCGCCGAAATATTTTGCACTGTTGCCACTGAATGTGCAATTTGTTAGCGTCGGACTACATGTTCCATTGTATCCATAATTATACATCCCGCCGCCGTCAAGTGCACTGTTATTCGCAAAGGTGCAATTTGTGATTTCTGGGCTGGCGTTGTTGTTATACATACCTGCACCATAATTGTATTCACTATTAGAATATGGGTGCCCATTCTGAATTGTTACATTATCTAATTTTGCACTATTGGTTAATGGATTAGCTCCTGTATAATTATTATAGAAAACTCTATACTTACGTTCACCATCCAATATAGTAATATTTCCTGCTACACGTTGGTCTTTGCTTGTTTCCGTTCCTGCAAAGCCACCATAAATTGCAACGTTGTTTTTCATCGTCATTGCAGATCCGTGCTTGTAGGTGCCTTTTGCGATCCATACCTCGCCACCGCCGGCAGATTCCGCCGCATCAATCGCAGTCTGCACATCTGCATACGCATTCGCCCATGAAGATCCGTCCTTGTTGCCCGCTCCAGTTTCCGTCACATAAAACACCTGCCCCGCAAACAGATTCGCAGTTAACACCATCAACCCAATCAATCCAATTATTCTCTTTTTCATAAAGTTATTTATTTAAATTTTCGCAAATGTTTTTATTTTTAATTGTTACGTGATGCGTTTTTGTAAAAATTCTGGTTTCTTTTTACATAAACCCAAATTGTTGGAATAATAACTGATATTCCAACAAACACAGCCAAATAAAATTTCCAATTAGTAAAGAGATCTTTTATTTCTGGAAATTTAAAAGATAAATAGGAACATACGGTTAGTAAAATCGTTAACACAACGAAGTAGATTTGAAAAAATATTGAAGTCCGATATTTATTTTGGGAATCACGATCTTTTGGGCGAAAATCGCAAAAAATATCATTAATTTTTTCTCCAAATAATTCCTCTTCTATTTTATGAATAAAAAATAGATTCCTATTGCACCAATAATTTGCATCAATCAGACGAATTAACATCCAAAAAAGTCCGATAATATAACCAACTACAGCGACATCAAAAAAAACTGGAATTGCTGTTTTTTCATCTGGGAATAGTTGCAAGACTCCAATTCCACCACCAATGGCGAGAATCATTTCCCAAATGTTTTTGTAAGACCTGTCTATTGTTGAAAACATCTGATCATACATATGCATCATAAATTCATAAGATTTTTCGTTGGGAACAGATTTTTCATTAGACGAAAGCTTAGATGCTTCGTTAGAATTTGTTACATCTTCAACTTCTATTAAATATTTTTTCTTCATATAATATCATTTTCTTTTAATATCCTAAGCCTTTGAAAATAGTTGCAGGTAGTGGATTGCGATGTAATCCTAATGGAGTGTTTTTCCAATATTTATCTTGATACCTATTCACGCCATATTTTTCTGGACGACCATCTCTCAATATCCAACCACGCTTATCAAGAAAATTAAAACGATCTACAAATTCAGAATATTTATCCTGATCAATTGTGAATGTTTTTCCTCTGTACAAAATTTCTATTTCACCACGAGTAGAATTCACAGATACAACATCGCAACCCGAACCATTTTTACCGCCCATAGATGCGAAATGAACAGGAAATTTTCCGCTTGAATGCCTGATAATATCATTAATACATGTTCTTATATTTGCTGATGCTGGCATAAGTATTTTTTTTTACTTAATTCTTTCCAAAATCTGTCTGCGTTGGGTTGTTGCAGTTGTATCTGAGGTACTTTGCTCTCCTGAGGATTGGGGGGATTCTGCTTGCGGGGTTGAAATTGCCGAAAACGGGGTTGGTTCGTTGAAGGTTATTATGAAGTTGCCTCTGGGGGTTGATAATTCGGCGGTTTGGGTTGTTTGGTTATAGGCTGTTATTGCGAAGCCTTTGGCGTTTTTCTTATTTGGGGTTATTGTTATTGTCTCTCCTGTGAGTCCGTCGAAGACTCGGAATATCCACCTATCGTTTATACAGCAGGCTGAGACTATTTTTATTTTGTCCGTTTTCTGCGGCAGTTCTTTCGCGTCGCAGGTTATCGAAAACAACGAACCGAGCGCAAATAATAGAAGTATCTTTGCGGCTCGGTTCATTGGTTGTCCTCTTAAATATTACTTACGGCGACGGTAGGCGGCAAACCCAAGCGCAACTGCGCCGAAAATCGCCGCGTATGTCGAGGGTTCAGGTACGGCAGTGACTTTAGACGAAAGAGTAGCAAATGAAGGATCTATTGTACCAAAATTATCAGTTGTGGCAAAAGACCATTGAACATTTATTGCAGATATTCCCGTTGGAACCAACCACTCTACTCCACCACTTAGCTCGCCGCCCGCCAATGAAGGAGTAGCTAAAACATAACTATCGTCCGCTGACATTGTAATGCTATCGGAATCCCATACAACAATTGCGACTTCTTCGCCACCTATAAAACCGTAGTCTTCATTTTCAAATCTCCATTCGCTCGTTGAGGTCGCCATCCATTCATTGAATCCATACGGATCTTTTAGATTACCTGTAACTAGCGTCTTGTAATCGCTCTGACTATTTATAAATGTATTGGATACAAAAATGTCCCCTTCTGTTAATTCAAAAGAGCTAAATCCTTTGTCGTTCATATCAACAATCAGCGCAAAGTTTAGTCCTTCTTCAATCGGTGTTCCATCTTCATAATAAAACAAACCGGCGTCAAACTGAACTTTCCACTCCGCATACGCTGAAGCTGTTATTATTACTGATAGTATTGATGCTAATATCTTTTTCATATTTTTTTGTTTTCTAAATTAATTTGATTTTAAGCTTTCAAGATAAGATGGATAAAATGTGCAACGCATAGCGACAGGCTCACTTGTAGCCGCCTTTCTGATAACTATTATTCCGCCTGCTTTTAAAATACATCCCCCGCCGTCCCCTTGATCTTCATCAACCCAACGCTCGACATCACCACGCTTTATATACCAGCATGAATCGTCTTGGGTTAGATTTTTACCTATGCGTTCATTCCTATAAATGTAGATAAAATCTGTGCCAGCTCTGACCCCTGTCGCAAACGCGCCGCTATTTACGAGACATTCAGTAAGATCTGACATTTTAATGTCCACCGCAGACGGAGTAGCGACATAAATATCTTGTGGTTGCGATTCTCCCTCCTCTCCAGGCATCGTGAAAAGTTCAAAGGAGGTGGCACATTCCGGAATAATTCCAGTGAAAGTAACGGTGGAAGTCTCTGCAGGCTGAGATACTTTTATCACCGAATTTGGCTCTATAACCTCGTTTGATGAATCCTCCGACAAATCCGATCCGTTCCTCCACCCGTTAATCGGATCTCTTTGAACGTATAGATATGAATATGCCAAAGCTCTATTTATCCCAACCGGGCAAACAACTCCGTCTTCCGTAAACTTCGTATATCTATAAAGTAAAGAAGCTCCCGAAGGTCTACCTGTAAGAGATTTTATAAAACCTCCGCCGTCAGGAAAGAGTGTACACATTGTCCAGTGGGGTATAATTTGAAAACTATCGCCCTCCGAAATCTTTGCGAATTCCGCCGGACCTATATCTATTGAGAGTGAATATGCATCGTTGGAGTTAATGTCGTACCATGCTCCTTCAAGTGCGCCCGAGGTGAACTTCAAATAGTAATGGTTCGGCTGCGAGCCTGCGGAATAGACGAACTTATTCGTCGTCCACTGCGGTTCGCCTTTGGCTACAATTTTGAAGTTCGCCGTCTGGATGCCTTCGACTACGCCCGAAAATTCGGGAGTGCGCGTTGCGGGAATACCTATGTAGGTGTCGCTGTCGGCGGGGCAATCGATCTTGTAAACGCCGAACACGGGGCTTGTCGCCGAGGCCGCATACGCGCCGTACGCAGCTGCCAACAACATAACGATATATAACAATTTAATTCTCTTCATTTTTGTTAACGTTTGTATGAAGAGTAAGTATTCCCAATACTGTAAGCTTTTTGTTTCTCTTATATCTTGCAGTTTAACAAGTTTTGAAAATCGAAACTACGGATTGCTCCGTTGTTTTCAATGTCGGACGGAAATTTTTACGCACAAACACCAAATTATAAAAATCTTATAAGAATTTAAGTATAAATATTTGACAACAGTATTGGGAATACCATATGCAAAACGAAATTCAGGCGGCGGAAAGTTTGTTAAGGGGTTTTGGGATTAGCGTTCTCGACGCGGCAAAACTAATCAGAAATGCGCTCGACTACGCGGAAAACGACGGCAAAGACAATCTACAATATTGTCGTGAAGTGATAGAATGCGGAACGCGACACATCGGTAAAATATCCCGTAAAATGACGGTATACACGGCATTTGGCGAATATTTGAAAACGAAGAAATCGCTCAGAAAAGAATCCTTGCGCGACATAAAGTATCTTGGCAACCGTATACTAAAACACTTCGACAAAAGCCGATTGATTTCGGAAATTTCAACCGAAGAATGTTCAAAACTGCTCGAAGAAACATTTACCACGCCGAGCCAACAAAACAAAGGCAGAACAATGCTTCACGGACTTTTCAACTACGCAGTAAAAATGAAATGGTGCGCCGAAAACCCGATAAGCGAAATTCCGCCGAAAAAAGTTGTCGAGCGCGAAATCCAGCCACTGTCAATCGGTCAAATTCAACGCCTTCTAAAATGTACTTTAAGCGAACACCATTGCGATTGTGCCGCTGCTGTCGGAATTATGCTTTGGGCGGGGATTCGCCCGAAGGAAGTCTCGCGGCTGACTTGGAAGGATGTTGACCTTGACGAGCGCGTAATTGTGATTCGCCACAGAAACAGCAAAACGGGAGGCACAAGGCATATCGACATTTGCCCGCCCTTGCGGCATTGGCTCGGAAAAATCAAAAATCGGAATGGACAAATCTGCCCGAAAAACTGGATACGCAAATGGCAAAGCCTGCGGATTGCCGCGGGCTTCAAACACTGGACACAAGATGTCCTGCGCCACACATTCGCGACATACAATTTGAAGCGTTTCCACAACCTGCCCAAACTGCAATCCGAGATGGGACACGCCGACCTCTCGCTAATAAGAACGCGCTACGTCAATATGCACGGTATTTCCCGCGCCGATGCAAAATGCTTCTTCGAACCCTGCGGAATTTTGGAGTATGGCTCTGTACGCGAGAGTGGGCGATGTTTTGCTGGGTAGGTTTTTATGATGTCTAATTCGATTTGCAATAAACGATAATCGCGACAGTGCTTTGGGTTCGAAGCGAACCTTGTCTGAGTTATGTTATAGGTGTACTCGCATAGGTGGTGATGAATCTGTGTTATAAGACGCCTTCGCATTTTCATGAAGACGTTTGTCCCACAGCGTTGAATAGAGCCCTTAACAATCAATTCGAATTACTATCATTTTAGTCGTGTATATTTGTGATGATTGTGGTTTTGATTTTCGAGAATGAATATCTACGCGAACGTTAAAGTTGAAGTTATGTTGACGGAGTGAGGTTCTTCTATCGAGTATCGCGTTATGCATCCGGAGCATGTTGTTAGATGAAGGTTGCACATTGCTTGCAAAGGTCTTGCATGAATATTGCAGAAGCACTAAGCGAATTGCATTTTAATTACTCGCGATTATTCACAACTATACCTTCGATTTTCGGTAAGGTGTCTTGAACGAAATTCTTGATATGTTCTTTGATGCGGTAGGCGGTTCAAAGTTGCAATGCCTCGCAAAGCTCTAATTTTGCCCCTTAAAACGGTTTTAATGAGGTAATACATATACATCGCCTTATAAAGGCATTTTTTTGCCACATTTCGCCGATTGCTAAAAAATGAAAGTCCCCGCAAAAGCGTCTATGTTATTGCAAAAGGTTGGACCAAATTTTACGAAACGCGACAAAGCGTCTATGTTATTCCAAAAGGTTGGACCAGAACTACAGAATGCGCAAAAGCGTCTATATTATTCCCAAAAAGTGGACCACGGAAAAACACCGAAAAAATGGGGTAAAAAAATACGTCAAAATTTATGCAAAACGCGACAAAGCGTCTATATTATTGCAAAGAACTGGACCAAACCGTTTTCTTGGGTCATTTTTTCACGCAAGATAGACGCCCTATCGGGCGTCATTTGCCCCATCTCCGCTCACGCTTCGTGGGGATAAATCGCTACGCGATTGTGATGTTCGCTGCCTACGCAGCTCGAAAAATTTGTCGGGCTACGCCCCATTGAAATGAAGCCGAAGCAATAGCAGAGATGCAAAAATCCTTGCAGATCCAAACTCAAAATTGGGCGAAGCAAACGATTGCAAGCTCGACAATATTAGGCGCGTTTTTAGCAAGCAACGGAACGAGAAATGGCAAAATGTTTGGGCAGGTCTGTGGCATTTTTTGTGAAGAAAATTCCCATACACATAGCAATATTTTGGGAAATCAAAACGCGACTTTATAGGAATTTTTAACGCGAGATGAAGTAAAAAAATGATAGTGTAGGTTGGTAGAATCATCTTACATCAGCTTCATGATGACACCAGCTTTGTTGCCATCGAAAAGAGTCTGTTCGTATCTCTAATGCCGACAAAACCTACAGGTAAAATTCTTTAAAGGCTACATATTTGGTAGTGTAAATGAGCTGTATTTTGCCAAATAAATGGTGGGAAAATGTAGAGCGGTTAAGGGCAATATTTAAGCAAGATTTTGCAGACAAAAATACCATATCCGCGTCCTTGGCTTCATAAAAATCCATACAAATTTTGCGGTATCACTTGATGGGAATTGCCCCAGCGTCTTCAAGTTGACTCCTATTTTCTTCCACCAAACTTTAAGTAGCCCTTATGGCATTTGCGGTCAAAATACCCCATAATTTAGCGTCGTAAGTTGTTGATAAAAATTTCACACTATGGAACGATGTGGGGCGAAAAAAGCCTCAATTTTGGGCGCGGGGAGGCGCGGAGTACAAAGTGAAAACACGAACCGTGTTAAATGGGTTGTGTCTTGCGAAGCCGTTTGTGGAGCGGGTTCGCGGCGAATGGGCAAAAAAAATTCGCTCTACGTCAAAGATTGTGGAATGGTGGAAAAAAAAGAGGG
>UMAM01019162.1_pt1 | contig 13688 bp, 10 predicted proteins | sample 1963711 | NCBI WGS metagenome assembly UMAM01 (sample SAMEA4835916, study PRJEB28245) | human gut metagenome | biome: gut microbiome; material: fecal sample | place: Denmark | collected 2008
CCGCAGATGCCGTTCCGAGACGAACGATCTGGCAGCGCGAACGAATCGTCGGAAGAATGCGCTGTTCAATGCCCGTAAGCAGAAAAAACGTGCCTTCCGGCGGCTCTTCGAGCATTTTGAGCATTGCATTCACCGCACTGTCGTTCATCATGTGGGCGTCGGTGATTACAACAACGCGGTTGTTTCCTCCGAACGCCTTTTTGCTGAGTTCCTGCCGAATCATGCGCATTTGTTCAACTTTTGCGCCGCCGTTCAGCTCGTAAAAATCCGGAGAGAATTCCAGCATCTCCGTTTTTTCGCTGCCGAAAAGCAGCAGTGCGGCGCACTGACGCAAAAGCTCCGCAGTCGATGACGGTTCACCTTCCGGCGCGGTTTCATCACAATCCGCACTTGTGACAAGATAACCGTGCATCGCCCTTCCCGCACGAATCGTATTCTTCAGTTTCTGTACATTTTCGTTAATCATGAAAAATCATGAAAAGATTCCGAAACCGCGCACCGCGTGTTCCGAATCAGCAAAACTCTGCCTGCGGAGCGATCTCGCGCACATGATTCAGAAATTCTTCATCGGGATTGAAAAAAATCCTGTGCAGCGCATCGCCCTTTTTGTACACAATGGAATAAGCTTTTTCCGCTTTTTTGCATGAAACATTTGCGGAGTCGATAACCGACGAAGCATTTTCACCCGAATACCCGCCGCCGGGAGCGCAGACGGCAACTATGTCACCGCCGCAAAGAGTTTCGATTGTTGTGCCTTTTGCACTTACAATGCGTTCGAACACTATTGTTCCGACAGGGTAAGGGTAATCCTCATGCGTAATCATATCGTCAAAACGCGGATCGTAAACGGTCTCCGGCTCTTTATAAAACACAGTGTAGCGAAAGCCGATGATGCGAAGCCTGTAGATCGCATAGATTGCGGCAAGAACAAGCCCGATAAAAACATAGCGAGGGACATTCGAATCAAAAAGCTTTTCGAGATACATGACCACCGCTCCGACTGCGAAAAAGGCAATAATCAGAACGATGAAAAGAATAAGGTCACTTTTTTGCGATCCGCCGGATCTGTCCACACTCTGTTGATACATGCATAAGCCTCCACGGTTGATTTTGCAGGCAGCGCAGCCTGCCGTTATATTGTATCATTTCGCCGATATGAAGTCAACGGCTCCCGATCATTGCGGAATGAAAGCCGCTTCTGCCGAGATATTCGCAAATTCTCCGAGTTTATATATCTTCGGATTTGGTATTTTCGTAAAGGGAATTATGCAGCTGTTTTTTCCGCAAAAAGGAAATCAACCCGCGTTTTCCGTGCAGAGCAGCAGTGTGTTGACCGCATCCTGTGCAATGCGGAACATTTCTTCACCGGTTTTATGCTTGTTTTTGATGACAAGCGCAATTTTTTCACCGGCTGCAAACGCCGCACCGTCAATTGTTCCGACAGCGGCAAACAGCTTTGCGCCGTCCAACGGAGCATCGGCGCCGAAAGTGAAGCGAACCTCCTCCGGACGAACGGTGAAAGTCAGAATGCCGAGCTGAGCTGCGCGGGATTTATACAGTGCAATATCCAGCAGATTTTGGACAGAGCGCGGGATTTCACCGTATCGGTCGATAAGTTCATCCTGAACATCGCGGAACGAGTCAATATCGGTAATCGCCGCAATGCGTTTGTACATTGAAATTCTGCCTGTTTCACGCGGAATGTATTTTCGGGGAATATGGGCATCTATCGGTATCTCCATTACGGTGTCGATCTCCGTCTTTACCGTTTCGCCCTTTGCTTCCTTAACGGCAGCATCAATCATTTTGCAGTACAAATCATATCCGACCTGAGCCATATGCCCGTGCTGTTCCGCGCCGAGAATATCCCCCGCACCCCGAATTTCAAGATCGCGCATTGCAATACGGAAGCCCGCACCGAACTGCGTGAACTCTTTTATTGCCGACAGGCGTTTATCGGCGATCTCGCTGAGAACTTTATTTTGACGGAATGTGAGGTAGGCATAACCGAGCCTTGCGCCTCTTCCGACTCTTCCGCGGAGCTGATAAAGCTGTGAAAGGCCGAATTTATCCGCATCATAGACTATCATGGTGTTTGCATTTGAAATATCGAGTCCGCTTTCAATTATCGTGCTGCAAATCAGAACATCGTATTTATAGTCCATGAAATCCATCATGGTGTTTTCCAGCCGGCGTTCGCTCATCTGCCCGTGAGCATAGGCAATACGCGCTTCAGGCACAAGTTTGCTCAGCGACTCGGCAAAGATATCCATTGTTTTGACAATATTGTAAACAATGTAGACCTGCCCGCCCCTTGCAAGCTCTTTCATGATTGCCTCGCGCACAAGAGCATCATTGTATTCAACAACAAAAGTCTGCACGGGATAACGCGCTTCCGGCGGGGTTTCAATAACGCTCATATCGCGTATGCCGCTCATGCTCATGTGCAGAGTGCGCGGAATCGGGGTTGCCGAAAGGGTCAAAACATCTATATTTCGCTTCAGATTTTTTATCTGTTCCTTATGATTGACACCGAACCGCTGTTCCTCATCGATGATCAAGAGCCCCAAATCCTTGAATTTTACATCTTTTGAAAGAATGCTGTGTGTACCGACAAGAATATCTATGGTTCCGTCCGCAGTCTGTTTTTTTATGCGTGCCTGTTCCGCAGGAGTCCTGAAACGGGAAAGCAGCTCAACCTTTATCGGGAAGCCGGAGTAGCGGGAGCAGAGCGTGTTGTAGTGCTGCTGAGCAAGTATCGTTGTCGGAACAAGAAATGCGCATTGTTTGCCGTCCATCGTGCATTTGAATGCAGCACGCAGCGCAACCTCGGTTTTGCCGTAGCCCACATCACCGCAAAGCAGCCTGTCCATTATTTTATCCGATTCCATATCGGCCTTTATCTCCTGAATGCTTGTCAGCTGATCCGGAGTTTCGCGATAAGGAAAGCTGAGTTCCAGTCTCTGCTGCCAATCCGTATCCTTCGAAAAGCGGAAGCCCTTGCGTCTTGCGCGTTCGCCGTAAAGTTTCACAAGGTCAAATGCAAGTTTGCGCACGCTCGCCCGCGTTCTTGCAACGGTTTTCTGCCACTCGCCGGAGCCGAGTTTTGAAAGCTTTTGCTTTTCCTCCTCTCCGCCGATATATTTTTGCACTCTGTCCATCTGATCCGTCGGAATGAACAGTTTGTCGCCGTCACGGTAGCAAAGCTCGATATAGTCACGGGTTTTTCCGTCAACCGTCAATGTGCTGACGCCCGTGAATCTGCCTATTCCGTGCGCTTCATGCACGATGAGATCGCCGACGCTGAGATCGTACAGCGTCAGTCTGTTATGCGGGTGCTTTGTCGGTTTTGTCTCCGGACGATATTCCGAACCGAAAAGCTCATATTCCGAAACGACCGCAAGCCGAAGCTCCGGATACTCAAACCCGCGCGGAATCGTTTGCCCGGTGATAATTATTTCGCGTTCAACGATGTCCCTGCCGAGTTTTTGAGTTACGGGAGCTTCTATTCCCAAATCGGAAAGAATATCATGCAGCCGTTCCGCATGTCTGCCGGCATAAAGCAAAACGGAGAAGCCTTTTTGCCGCCAAAGGCCGATGTCATCGCGCAGAGCCGTATCCCCCTGCACGTAGCGCGACATCTGCCGTGAATCGAATTTTACAAGAAATTTCGGCTTTATCAGCTGATAACTCCTTGAAAACGCAAAAAGCATTGCGGTTGAGCTTCTGTCCAGCGCCGCCATGGTGACACTCGGAGCATTCAACAGTCCCGCCTGAAGCTCATGCCCCTCCCCGCTGTGCAGAACATCCGCAAGATTATCCGTGAAGCGTGAGAAAGCGAACCTTGCGCTTTCTTCAATGCGGGAGGGTTCGTCAAGAATAATCAAGGCGTCCTCCGGCAGATAATCAAGCAAGGTTATCTCGTTCCGCACAAAAAGCGGAAGCAGTGAGAGAGCGTTCTGCGGAATTCCGCCCGCACGCAAAATCTCTGTTTCCGCCGCATAATGCGCTTTTGAGCGCAAAGCCGCAATGCCCTTTTGCCGCATATCCCGATCCAGCGGCAGTTCCGTTGCGGGCAAAATCTCAACGCAATCCGTATTTTCGGTTGAACGCTGGTTAAGCGGATCAAACTCGCGCATTGTGTCTATTTCATCATCAAAGAATTCAATGCGGACGGGATTTTCCGCCGTTATCGGAAAAATATCGATACAGCCGCCGCGCAGGCAGACCTGCCCCCTTCCCTCGCACATTTCCTCGCGTGAATAACCCGCATCGATAAACTTTTTCAGAAGGGACGCAGGTTCAATTACCATGCCCGTTCGAACCGTCTGAGTGAATGCCGAAATCACGGAGGGCGGTGCCATGCGCTGCATAACGGCCTCGATCGGCGCAACCACCAGGCAGGGTTCACCTTTTATCAGCCGTGCTGCCGTTCGCAGCCGTTTTGACGTCAATTCCTGTGACTGAACATAGCTGTGGGCATTGAGCGGCAGTTCCCTTGCCGGAAAAAGCACCGCATCGGGATAATAGCAGCAAAGTTCCTCGTGCACCCTTGCCGCTGCCTGCTCGGACGGAACAACAACAAGCATCGGCCGCTTTGCTTTTGAAAACAGAGCGGCTTCGATATGGGTTCGCTGTGCTTCGCCCAACCCAAAGACGCCGGCGGGACCCTTGCAGCCGCAAAGACCTTCTTGCAGCCGTCGGAACTCTTCCGATTTATCTAAAATTGAGAACAGCGGGTTGATTTCGGCGTTCAGTCCCTTCGCTTCCGTCTCTCTGTTTGTCATGTTTGAATTAACTGCCGTATTCTCCATGCGTTCACCCCCTTTGGTGCGTTTAATAATATCCGTTTTGAAAATCAGCCGTTCCGATTATCGGAATCAGGAATTGCCTCTCCGACAAGCCGAACGGTGAAAAGCGCACACTGTCCGTTTGCCGTGCAGCGCAGCCTTGCATTCCCGCCTGCGCAAAGTGCAGCATTTCCGCTTTCCAACTCAAAAAGAAGCATTGTTTCGTTCGCGGCGGGTTCAAGATCAAGTTCCGTTCCGCTGTCAACAAACACCAGCTCGCCTTCCGCCGCACCTTTGCGAAGCATAAGGTTCAAATCCCGCGCTTTGCCGACGCAATGGGTTTGAATTCCGCCGTCGAATGCATACACGGTTGAGCGGGGCAGCACAAGCTTTTCGCTGCCGTTTGGTCCGTGCGACAACCGCATTGTGCCGCTTACCGATGCAATCAGCCTGTTGTAATCGGGCAGCGATGTAAAATCCGATTCTTCAAGTTCGACCTCTGCCGTGCTGATGCGAAAAAGAAAATTGCGCTCAGCGTAAAGAGCCCCCTCCGGCGCAATATAAATCTCGGTTGTTCTTCCGCCGCTCCAGAGCGATACGGGCATATCGGATGCTGCAATAATCCTCACGCCGCAGGAATCATACTTCGCATTATCCACGTTTATTTTATCCTTTTTCTGCATATTAAATTTCCCCTTCCGACACAAGTGTACGAGCTGAACAAGCATAAACTCAATGCAGCCGAATATGCCCGAGGGTTCGCTGCCCTCGGGTTATTCCGCCGTGATTTGCGATAGGTCGCCGCAGCCGACAACAGCAGCTGCAGTACCTTTATTCGCTTTATTCATATTATAGAACATCTTCCCGCTTATTGCAAGCACCAAAGCATTTAGAGGCGTCAGCTTGCAGGCTGAAGCAAGCTTTTGTTTCGGCTTCGGCTGCTGTTGACTTTTTTTCATGCAGTTGTTATACTTTCAGTGCAACAAAAGGGCGGGTTCATTCATCCGCCCGAATTTCGGAGGAGAACAACCCAATGAAGGCTTCAACATCCCGCACCGTTTCCGCAAAGGTTCTGCATTCCATCGTTTCTGTTCTGCTTGTTTTTGCGATGATATTCGTTTTTTCCGCATGTCAATCCGACGCAGTTGACCCCAACGAAACGGTGAATATCGGCGGCGGTTCCGAAGGAGAGCACAATACACCCGCTCAGACCGCAGATCTTTCCCGTTTGGTGCGCATTTCGCTTACAATCGATGCAACGCGCGCATACAACAACGCGTCTCTGCCGCAGAATATTAAAGACGGCCTTCAAAATGAGGGTATGCTTATTAAAAACGCAATGCTGACCCTTTCCGAAGGCAAGACCGTTTCCGAAACTTTCTCGCTGCTGCGCACATACGACATCGTGATCGCGTCTGAAAGCGGAGCGGCAGGAACCTTTGTTACAAGCATTCAGGGCCTTGAAAACGGCGCGTGCGGAGCCGCAAGCGGTTGGCTCTTCCGCGTCAACGGCGAATTTCCGAGCGAGGGCATAGACAGCATCGAGCTTCACAACGGAGACAAAGTCGAATGGCTGTTCTCCTGCGACGGCGGAGCGGACGTCGGCATGTCTTTCGCTCAATAACAAAATCAAGGCCGATTGCTCCTGCCCGTGCCGCATCAAGTGCTGCGGTTTGGTTTGTCTGCTGCGGGGAAAGCCAAATTTGCCGCCCTTCCCGAAAAAAATTCCGCACACTTATTCGCTGTGCAGGTCAGTTATTGCGTGGGTTCTGTTTTGTTAACAAAAATGTTACATTTCAAAAGGGCAAAATCCGCATTTGCAGCCCTTTGCAATGTTGAAAAGCGGCAAGCGGTCTGGTATAATAGGGAACATGCGGACAACACTCGGCTTGATTTTCGCCGTGCTTCTCCGCAGAGTAAACGAATGGATTTCAACATTATGAATAAAAATAGTTTCAGATACAAAAACAAACGCCGCACCGGGAGGCTGCGTTCCTTCCTTTCCCCCGCGTTGGCTGCGCTGATGGTTTTTTCATCGCTTGCAGCCTGCACACTGACTGCATGCAAAAAAGATGATTCTCCGAATGTCATTGTTGATATTCTGCCTGTGACAAAGGCGCCGCTGCCCTCGGTTGAACCTGCAACCGCGCCGGCTGCCGAAACTGTTTCACCCACGGCAACACCCGCACCTGCCGACACGAATGCGCCGTTGAACACAAATGCACCCATTGACCAAACCGTTTTCGACAACTGTGCATTTGTGGGCAATTCCACGTTCGAAGGGTTGTATAAATACGGTGTCATTACCCACGGCAAATTTTTCACCCGCGTCGGGCTGAACATTCTTTCCGTATACACCCAAACAACGACCACGGGCAGTGTGCCTGTTATTGATGAACTGAATACGGGCAGATACGAAGCCGTCATTCTGATGTTCGGCGAAAACGAACTCGGCTGGCCGAATCTCAACACTTTCATCGAAAAGTATTCCAAATTTCTCGATGACATATGGCAGCGTCAGCCCGGATGCGAAATTTTCATCATGCTGATTCCGCCGGTTTCGGCAAAAGTCAGCAGCACAAGCACAACGGGAGTCACGAATGAGAACATCCAGCTTTACAATGCGCAGCTTGTTGATCTTGCGGCGCGGCGCGGCTGTCATTACGTTTCCGTTCCGGAGGCACTCGTTGACGCAAACGGCTGTCTGCCCGCGGATGCATCCGGCGACGGGATTCATTTAAACATGACCTACTCAAAATACTGGGCGGATCATATCTGCCGCACGGTTGCAGCCGTGCTTCGTCCCTGACGGCGGCAGGCAAGAAGGTTAAACATAAAAAAGAGATAAACAAACGGAGGACTTACAAATGAAAAAGGCAAACATTCTCAAAATTGCATCCGCATTCGTTCTTGTTGCGGCAATGCTCATCTTCTGCGCATGCGGCAAGGATTATTCAAAGCTCAAGCTTGATGTGAACTCAATCGGAGTCAACCTTATCAACAATTGCAGCTTCCAGGTAACACCCGAAGCAGTGCCCAATGCGGACGCAGCGATTTCTCAGCTTAAACTTGACGAAACGAAGCTTGCAAAGAATGCGGACGGAAGCTTCAGACTTTTCTATTCCGTCAGCGCTTCCACTCCGGAAGTTGTTATCGTTATCGAAGCGGTTGATGCCGCAGCAGCCGAGAGCATCAGCAAAGGCGCGGTCAAAGAGTGGATCGATTACAACGCCGAGGCATACGCAAGCTACGGCGCGGATCAGGTTCCCAAACTTGAAAACGCCGTCAATCAGACGAACGGCAATTATGTTTTTGTCATCGTCAGCAATGATGCTCCCGCTGCACAGAGCTTTCTTAATGCGCAGATTGACGCTGCATTAAAAACAGCTTAACGCCGCAAAGCGCAATGCACCGTTACCGCACGAATCGAGTTTGCGGATTCACTCAAAAGGTTCAAATCCGCAGCTCGATTCAGGTTTCGTTATACGGAACAGCAGCGAACGAACCCATAACCCGAAATAATTATGAATAAAGACTGCAAAATCAAGGTAAAACGCGGCACACGCAATACGGTCGGCTCTGCAAACAAACTGCTAATCGTTCTGTTTGCGGGGTTTATTTCAGTATTTTTCCTTCTTATTATGTTTTTGCCGAAGCATGAAGGCGAGCTGAGTCCGAACGAACGGCGCGTGCTTGCCTCCGCTCCGAACACAAGCCTCGGCAACATTTTGAGCGGCAAATTCTCGGGCGAAGTTGACACATGGATGGAGGATCATTTTCCCGCAAGGAATGCGTTTGTTTCGATTTATTCGCACATGAACCTTTACTCCGGGCGCAGCATCGTTGAAAAAGTCACTTTGGGCAAGAATAACCGCCTGTTCAGCGCACCCGTTCAAAGAGATGATGAAACGATGAAAACAAACGCCGAAAAAATTTCCGGCTTTATAACAGAAAACGATCTGAACGCCTTCACCTTTATCATTCCTTCCGCAGGCTATATGCTTCCGGAGGAGCTTCCCGCCGTTCACCGTGAATATGCCGACGGACAGATCATCGATGCGCTGAATTCGGTGTACGGACTTCGGAACTGTGCAAAAAGCATTTTTGCCGACGATGTTTTCAATAATGCAGGCAATGTTTCCGAGCTTTATTACCGCACGGATCATCACCTGACGATGAAAGGTTCATACATTGCTTACTGCGCAATCGCAAAGGAACTTGGTTTCGAACCTTTGGCCGAAAGCGAATTTGAAAAGCATTCCTACAGCTTCTACGGCACGGCATACGGGCAAAGCGGTCTTTGGGAGATTCCCGCAGATGACCTTCAGACATGGATCGGAAGCTATGACAGCGACCTGAGCGTTACCGTTATTGACGGCACGGTTGAAACCGAACATCGCGGTTCTCTTGACACGGATAAACTCTCCGACGATGTTGTTGATAAATATGCCGCATACCTGTACAGCAACCACGGCATTACAAAAATCGTGAATCCGAACGTTGAAAGCGGCACACTGTTTGTGCTTAAGGACAGCTACGGCAATGCGATAGTGCCGTTTTTGGCGGCGCATTACAACACAATCATAATGCTTGATACCCGCACGATGTACTACAGCCCCACGATGCCCGCGCCGAGTGAGCTTGCAAAGGAATACAACGCAAAAGATTTTGTTGTTATTTACGGAGTCGATACCGTTGCTGCCGGCAATATCGATTGGCTGAGATAATTCATGTTTCGTTTTTCACACAACATATTAAACAGCGACCTCCCCGAGATCAAAAATCGACGGGGAGGTTTTTTCATATGTTTTCGGCAGATCTACCGCCGCACAGCCGATAATAAGCCGATTTTGTGTTTTCCGCTTATAAGAGATTTTTATAAATATTTTTCTCCTAACAGTTGATTTTTGATTTTATCTATGCTATAATAGTAAATGATGGAAGAATGCGTTGGCCACCGCTCTTTCCGTCTGCCGATAAAACGCGGACAAAACCGCGCCTGCGGCAAATAAACAGAAAGTGACCGCCTCAGCTGACAGAAAGAGCGAACCGATGAAGTCCGCACGCATTGAAACGTGCCGACGGAACGGAACGCTCTTATTTGTTTTTTCGGGGAGCTGAGGCGGACGGCTGCCGAATACGAGAGGCTGCCGTAAAACACCGAACGGATTATTTAAAAAAAAGAAAGGAAACAGTTTAGTGTCGAAAAAAAGAACATTTAAGGAGCTTTTGCAGCTGCTTCCGCAAAAGGAACAGCCCGAAGACAAAGCCGAAAAGGAAGCAGCGGAACCTGCACTGCAAGGAAACGAAGCCGAAAATGCTGGCGCTGCCGTGCAGCATGAAAACGCATATGCAAAACTCGGCAAAGCTTTTATAAACAGGCTGCATCTGCCGAACGAACTCATTGCGAATGCATCGGAAGTCGAAAGCATTGTGAACAGGATAATCTCCGTTTGGGAGAAAGTCGAAGCAAAAACCGCTGATTCTGCCGCCGAAGAAAATGCGGAGGAATCCTTTGAAGACGCTGCGGATGCAAATGCCGAACGTCTGCCGCTTCCTCTCGCAGGCGGCCTTGCGCAGGCACCGGAAGCGGATTATGAAACCATGAGCGCGGAGCAGTTCCGTACACTCCGAAAGCAGCTTAAGCGCGCCGCCATGGACGGGCGCAGGATACGACTTTGAGCGCGGATAAAAGCCGAGCAAAACAGATTTATTAAAGAAAGGAAAACAAAATGAACAAAACCACCATCAACACCACCGCAACCGCAGCCGTGAACGCAAAGTTCCCTGCGAAATATTATGACAGGCAGCTTCTTGAAAGCGCAAAGACGCGATTTGTCCATGCGGAATTCGGACAGAAACGCCCCATTCCCCGCAACAGCGGAAAATACGTTAACTTCCGCCGTTGGAACCTTTTCGACCCCGAAACCGCAATATCCGGCCTTGTTGAAGGCGAAACTCCCACGGGACAGACACTTTCACAGACGGATGTTGAGGCGGAAGTTAAGCAATACGGTGCATATGTTGAAGTCAGTGACCTGCTCGACCTTACGGCATATGACGAAGTTATCAATGATTCCGCCGAACTTCTCGGCGAACAGCTTGGCACGGTTGTGGAGTGGATCACACGCGATGCAATGTGTGCAGGCAGCAACGTTCAATATGCCGGCGGCAGAGCAGGCAGAAATGCCCTGACGACCGAAGACAGGCTGACGACGACCGAAATTCGAAAAGCGGTGCGAACGCTGAAAAAGAACAAAGCGCGCCCCTTCTGTGAAGGCGGCAGGCAGCCGCATTTCATCTGTATCTGCTCGCCGGAGGCCACATATGACCTTCAGAACGATGAGATGTGGAAAAACGTTTCGACTTACAGCAATTCCGAAGCTATTTACAGCGGAGAAATCGGAAGATTGTTCGGTGTTGTGTTTGTTGAAAGCACCGAGGCCAAAGTATTTTCTCAGAGCGTTCACAATGCCGTTAAAGCGGCTACGACCTCATCAAAAACTTTTGTGCTTAAAAACACGCCCACCGAAGCGGAGAAAGAATATCTCTCCGTCGGCGGCAACACCATTCATATCGGGAGCAATGAATACACGCTGGACTCCGAAAACCCGTATGATGCGGATACAAATACCGTTAAGCTGACCGAAGCCGCCACACTGACCGCAAACAGCGTCGTTTGGAGCGATGATGCGGCAAAGTCCGACAACGGGAACCGTGCGGCTGATGTTCATTGCACACTGGTATTCGGCAAAGACGCTTACGGCGTTGTTGACCTTGAAGGCAGGGGTGCGGTTCAGCTGATCGTAAAACCGCACGGGAGCAGCGGCACTGCGGATCCGCTCGATCAGCGCGCAACAGTCGGTGCAAAGGTTGTTGCCTATGCGGCGGTCATTCTGAACGACCTGTGGCTTGTCCGCATTGAGCATACCGTTTCCTGAAACAAAACAAACGGTATCAGCGATATATTTTGATTATATCAGCCGATACCGCGGGGTTTTCGAACACAAGCCGAAAATATTGCCGGCTCTGTGGGCGGAAATCCCTTTCCACCGTTTTTTACCTTCAATACAGAATTAACAGCAAAAAAAGAAAGGAACGAAATAACAGGTATGGTAAATCAATTGACGGGAAAACGCCGCAGAAAAGCATTGAACGATATCGTGCCGATTAACACCGCCGCTTCGACCGCAGTTTTCGGAGATTCGGCACCCGAACCGCGGGGAATGAAGCTTGCAGCCGTTCGACCGCGACAAAAAAGCACGGCAGGTTTGCGCGGAATTGCCGCCGCCAAACCCAATACCGCAGAAGCAGCTCAGGCGGCAGGCATTTTTCGCCCGCGGAAAGACACGGCAGGTTTGATTCATTTGAGCGGCGCATATACGGGAAATCACCCGAACGGTGCAAACAGCCCGAATTCCGTCGGCATTAATGCCGTCGGCGGAAATGCTGTTGGCAATTCCGATAATTCAAGCGGATCCGATGAAGGAACCGAAAACAGCGGAACCGGCAGCAGCTCCGGCAGTTTTGAAGACTATTACACGCGCCTGCTTGAAACGCTTCACGGTTACGGGGTTGCACTGACTCTTCCGACGCTTGAAGAGCTTTACTCTCAACTTGAACAATTTCTGCGCCCTGCCGTGGATTCCGCAATCGACAACCGACGGGAACACGGCGAAACGACGCTTGCGGAATTGGATGCGGACGCATACTCTCGCGGGATGGGCGGTTCAACCTACCTTTCCGGAATGAAGCGGCGCGAATACGATGCTGTTGCGGCCGATATTGCAATGCTTGAGGCCAATTATAATGCTCAGCTTGCAAAATATCTTTATGAAGCAACGCAGGAGCTTGCGGGCATTCAGCAGAGTTTTGCCGAAATGCAGCTTCGGCACAGGCAGGACATGCAAAAGCTCCGCGCACAACAGGCAGGAAGAGGTTCCGGAAACGGAAAAAGCGGCGGACAAGGCGGAAACGGGAACGGAAAGGGTAAGAGCGGCAGCTCCGGCGGCGGCAGTTATCCCGAAGGAAGCGGAAAGTACTATAACTATTATTGTGCCTATCTTTCCCATCTTTCCGCGCAGAATCTCGATAATGTTTTCTTCAGCAATTCTTCCGAATGGACGGCAATAAGAGAACAGATGCGGCAAAGGCTCGGAAACGAGCTGTACGAGCTGATTATGAACCGCTTTGTTCCGCAAGGCAAATGAGAGGAGGATTCAATGAGCGAAACAAGTTTTATCAAGCGATTTGATATCACTCTTGACCTTAAACAGCCGGGCTGCGGCGGCGATTTCAGTGTTGTGGACGGGGACACGGGCAATGTTGTTTATCTTGCGCTGACCGATGCGGGCATTCCCGTTTCGGTTGAAGGGCGGCGAATAATCGCAGCTTTTTCAAATTCACGCGGCAAATACATGCAGGACAGCGCAGAGAGCGGCGGCGGTATAAGCATATCGGATGACAAAGTTAAACTTCAGCTCCGCCCGCAGTCATTTGCACCCGGCATTGTGGAATGCGAACTTCAGATCTACAGCGGCGGAACCGAAAATTTCGCAGCGGGAGCAACTGTTTATGACAGTCTTGTTACAACCGCAAAATTCAATTTTTCTTGCCGCAGCGCGATTTACGATGCTTCAACTATCGAAAGCGAGCCCGCCGCACCTCCGCTTTCCGCAGTTCTTTCCGCAATCGGAATTGCAGAGGGGGAACGCGTTAAGAGCGAAACCGCGCGAAATTCCGCCGAAGCCGAACGCGCGGCAGCGGAAAAAAGCAGAGCTGCCTCCGAAAAGGGGCGAATACTGTCAGAAACCTCCAGGGTGAATGCCGAAAACAGCCGAAAAACCGCCGAAGCAGAAAGAGTGCGGGCAGAAACGACCCGCGAAACGAACGAAGCCG
>UMAM01025327.1_pt1 | contig 13583 bp, 8 predicted proteins | sample 1963711 | NCBI WGS metagenome assembly UMAM01 (sample SAMEA4835916, study PRJEB28245) | human gut metagenome | biome: gut microbiome; material: fecal sample | place: Denmark | collected 2008
ATTTTATCGTCCATACGTTCCCATCGATGTACAAGATTGTGAAAAAAGGCAAAGGGAGATACGTCGTCTTGAAAGATAGAATCTCCGAAGCCAAAAAGGCGCTTGGAATAGAAGCCTATGAGGATTTAGCAAATAGGGAAATAGGCAAGATATTATGCATCAAAGCAAAAGCGCAAATAGGTAAATAGATAAAAAAGCCCTAATGAGTGTTAATACTTGAAATATAGTTGACTTTCAAGCGGGCATCTGGTCTTATACTTACTTCATCCCGCCCCTGTAGTTCAACGGATAGAACGAGCGTTTCCTAATCTCTCTTTGATTGTATTCATATCCGCCTTTCTTAGGTTTTGTATTTTACTGTTTTTAAACAAGTTATAAATGCGAAAGTTTGGAAATTCTTGCGCATATTTGCGTATTATAAAATGCTTAAACACCAGTAAAAACCCCGTATTTTTGCGCATTTTTACGATAAATCCCTTACCAAAATCTGACCAATCATTTTGACGATTTAGGGCTCTGATTCTCACTTGCAAGCCCTCCCATATTTATACTTCCAGTGGGCGATTGCAGTGCTTGTAGAGCTGTATAATTTACCTCCTGCGCGGGAACTATCCGTGTCATTGAGAATCTGTAAAATAACTTCATCGCGCCCCATAAGGCTTAAGATACTTTTTAGTTCCTCAATTTTTGATAACTGCTCAAGCAAGCCGTAAACCCAATTCTGCTTGCGGTTAGTCTGCTTGGAAATTTCAAATTTAGCGGAACGCTTTGAGCCAAACATCTCGCCCCAAATTCTGTTGGGAATGCGCTGATGATTGTTGTACTTGTCCTCGGCAAAATATCCGTCTAAACGAACCTTTCTCAAGCGATGCTCAAAATAGTCCTTAGAAACGACAGCCCATTTCCCGATAGCCTTCTTCGGTAACCCAAATACCTCCGCCATCTTAACAGTAATTTCAACCTTCTCAAACCCCTCAGCAGAAATCTTCGTCCTGCTTATCATCATACCCTGTCCCGTTATGGTATCCATACTACCACACCACGACAAAATACGCAACGTTTTTATTTATTATTTTTTAGGTATAAAGATAGTTGGTGATTTACAAAAACGTTGATTGTATTTCATCCTCAAATATGTTTACCTTTAAAAGTGTTTCATCCGTTGATAAAACAAGCTTGGGATCTATATCTGAAGGAGGTGGCGTTGTTGTAGTTATTATATATTGGAAAGGTGGTATTTCAAAAGTTTTTGATAATTCCACCATAAATGATATAAAACTTCTATAAATCCTGTCGTCCAAATCGGCCTCTTTAGGGCTATCGTGAATGAGGAAAAGTGGATGTTTCGAATTTTCATTTATTATGGAGTACACGATTGAAGATATATCAGCCAAAAGAACAGAAAGGACTTCTATTGCCTGTCCAAAGAGAAAATTATTTCGTTTTATTGCAAAATTTATATTTCTTTCCTTGAACGAAACCGTTCCATTGCAAGATGAACCTATTAATATGTTTCTTGTTGAGAAATTAAATATACTTGCTAATGTTTCCTTGTTCTCTTCATGTATTAAAATAAGATTTTTTAAGCGATTTTTATGGCGCTCTAGGCTTATATTAAGATTTTTTATTTCTTCTTGTAATTGAATAAATTCTATATTTTCAGAAGGATTAGCTATTTCTTTTGAATATTTCTTTAATTCATATATTATTTCGATAATGCGGGTCCATAACAAACTTATTTGAACTTTTTTCTCCGTAATTTCATGATCTTCTGCTTCCAGAGATTTCTTCTCTTCTTTAATGCGTTCAATATGTGAATCTAGATCTTTTATTGTATTTAATATATTCTTATCGGTTTCGTTTAAATCTGAGCGGTATTTGTTAAAAGATTTATTATTTAGAGTTCTTGAGTCTATTTCATCTTTTTTATCAATAACGTAAGTGCAATTTTCGATAATGCATCCACCTAGAGTACATTCGCATGTTTTCTTTGCTTCATATTCTTCCAGAAACTTATCATCGGAGCTTTTTGATTGTTCTCTCTTGGTCTTGTTGACTGAAAGGGAAAGCGTATATTTATCTTTTTTGTTTTTTAATTGACGATATTCTTCCGCTAATACATCTAAACTTTCTTTTATTCTATATTTTCTTTCTCCAATATTATTCAATTTCTTTTTATATTCTTCATTTAATAGCCCTCCTTCTTTAATATCGTTCTCAATTGAGTCCTCAATGTTAGGTAATTCTTCTGGAGAATTTAATATTTTTTTTGCGGAAAAGTTAACATCGGGAACAATTTTGGTTATAAGCTTTTTTAATTCATTCGTCAAAAGAGATGCTTGTATTTTGGGAATTGTTTCTAGGTTTTTTAATCTAACACGTTTAAATTCTATACTTCTCTGTATATTTAAATTTTCTCGTTCTAATCTTGTTTCTTCTTCGTTTATAAACCCTAGCAAATAACGAATTACATACAAAGGACCTTCTTTTGCTGAAGAAAAAATTGGTGTTTTAGAGAAGCTTTCAGGATCCCGCCAACTGTATAAACTTTTATAACGGGATTCTTGGTCTCGAGAACACCAAGCTAATACCTGCAACCAATCTGTATCTTCAGTACATCTCGGATTATCAAATGAATACGGAGTATTTAATCCCAATTTTGAAACATATGATTCTTGAGAAACATTGTATTTTGAAGGAGTTTTATTTGATTCTATAATTAACGATTCTAAAGAAGTACTCTGAACAATTCTAGATTGAAAGTTGCCCGTGCCTATATGTCTAAGCACCGCATATGAAATATTATGAACAGTAATTTCGGCTCCAATCCAGCCATTGGGAAACTTTTTAGAAATCAAACGAGAAGATACTTCATTAGAATACGTTGGTTCTCCTAAAATATGCCTAATGAACCGGCATAATGTGGTTTTTCCTACGCTATGTCCAATTATGTCAACATTGTTGTTTTTCGAGTCATAATGGAGTGTAGAAATTATATTAACGCCCAATGAAAATTTTATTTCACGAACTATTTCGACTGGCGAAATACTTTTATAAATCACCAATTTACTTATAAAAACAACCGGTTGTTTTTTTATGGCAAGTGCTTTGATATCTCCAAATTTATTTATACTCTGCATAAGTTGAGCTCGGATATTAGAATTCTTTCATCAACTGTTAATTCTTTTGTCTCGTCATGGATGGATTTCATTAAAGCTTTTGTTTTGTCCATAAGCTCATAGACATTTTCTGGAAGCTTTCTGAATCCTTTCATAATATCAAAGGCAGAATCATTTATTGAAATCATATCGCCATTTACGGAAATATACCCACTATTGTCCAAATAGTCATATATGTCTCTGATCGAATATTTACTCGTATCGTTATATTTTGGCAATTGATCTAGGATTATGGTGTTAAACGCCTTTTCAAATAATTCTTTATTTGAAGATAGAAGAAGCAGAGTAGCTCCATTTGTAAACATATCATCTAGAGTGAAAGGTGTTTTTCTGCCAAGATTATAGGTTAAAATGTCATACGTTAGCTGCTTATTATCTTCCGAGATTTCCTTAAAATCTTTTGGGACAACCTTTCTCATTAGTTTTTCTATATAACAAGAATCCTCTTGGAATATAATATTTTTGCTTTCAAAATAAGCCTGTACTTTATCTCCCTTCCAGTTAATTTTGCCAAAGGGTGTTACAGAAATTATAAATGAATTTAGTTTGATATTGGGATTCCCCATGTCCTTTTCAATTTCCTTTATTCGGCGGTAGAAATTGAGTTTGGGATGTTTGGGATTTAGATGATATATCCCCTTGGGATCCACAAATGCTATATGCTGTTTTTCTCCTTTTACATACCAGAGAATAAAATCAGGGTAGAATCCGCCTTCTTCGAAGAATCCGATTCCGCTTTTAGAGCGATTTCTTAAGAGATAAAATTCGCAATTGGCAAATTCGTTCTTATGCGATTCATAATAAATGCGAAGATCTTTAACGAATTTAGTTTCACCTTCGTTCAAACAAACCGGTTTTACTTCAATTACATCGTTATTTTGAATGCTAAGAATAGGGTTGTATAAATGTTTGTCGAAATAGAATGCATATCCGCATCCCAAATCAATATCTTTTAAATCCCCAGAAGCAATTACCTCCGCAAGCCTACGAAGCTTGTCGATAAAATCAGTTTCAGTTTCCTTTACCGAAACATTATATTCTGCGAAGAAATTAGGATCGTCTTCACAAATTTCTACATATTCGAGCTTATCTTTCTCCCAATCTGACTTGCAATAATTGTAGAATCGTTCGACATATTTTTTAGCTAAAGCTAATACGATATTATTTACCAATTCTAATGCGGAGAAAGTTTTAAACTCTAAATCCTCTTGGGGAATTAAAAGATTATACCAGTTATTTTTTACGAAAATTTCTTTCAATGCAGCGACTGAAAGATTCAAATTATACATGGCCTTCTCTGCCTTGTAGTCTTGAAGCTTTAGATACAAATCTTCCCAATTTACGAACGCCAACAAGGAATCGGGAAGCGCTGTTTCATTCTTTTGTATAATAGTATTGCCGCCCTGAATTCCTTGCGACCTAAGAGACTGTACTTTAGGATACCAATCGAGCACTAATGGCGTGCGTGAAAAAGCTTCAACATATCCAAGCGTTGTTTTCTGATTTTTCTTAAATTCCAAGCCTTCTTTTAAACGTATTACTTTTAGTTTCGTTTTAACTGGAAGTTTTCTGATAATCGGAAGAGTTATATCAATTCTATCGCTGCCTGTGGGCAATCCTTCGTCTGACAAGTATTCTTGGAATTTTTCCATGTATTGAGCTTTAATCCCAAAAATATTTAGCGATTCCAAAGTACGCACTATCCCTTTTTGTTCTTTTGAAAAATCTTTAGTAATTTGGAAAGGTTGACCACTTAAGCGTTTCATTGAATTGTTTATGCCATGTACGCGGACACCTCTACCAAAGAGCTGTATAATTTCCGAACCTTCAGTTTGCCCAACGTTCATTAAGCCCATAGTGCTTACGCGATAACAATTCCATCCTTCTGTAAATTTCTTGGAGCCGATCAAAAGGTTGAGCGGCGAGCTGTTGGCAGATATTCCGTCAAACAAAGAACCATTAAAATTTTTATCCGTAACTACAAATTCGTCACGTTCTTTGCACTTCTTTAAAAGCCCGCTTGCGTCTCCGACATTGATAACGCCAAATGCAGGATTTTCGCCAACTTTAAGTGCAATTTCCCCATTCGTTCCCTTTAGATCTTCTAAGTGGAGTAACCCGGCAGAGTCTGAATTAAATACTTGCTTTAAGATATCGTCATAAACTTGGGATGCAAACCAACCTGTCGGAATTTGGAATAAATTTGAAAAAACATCTCTACCATTTGCATCAATAAGCCCAGATTGATAACTTGTAAGTCTATCGATGTTGAGAACAAAGTTTTCTTTTTCTTTTAAGAATTTTGCAATAAACAATAAGATTTTTATAACGTCAGAAATCGATTTTTTGTCTTCGGTCGATGTTCCGCCCGTAACTGTTCTACCGATAAAAATCCATAATGGTTTTTCGATATTAAAGATTTTTGTTTCTGCTTTGTATTTATTGTAATGTAAAATTTGTTGGTAGTATGCCAGCAAGCAACCAGTGAGATATAAGTCAAGCTTGTCGTCATAAGCAGAGGCATCTGATAGATTCAAAATTCTATAATCTTTGCCATAGCCATCGTTATAGAAGTACTTGTACGAATAATCAAAGATGGTTGATTTTGCATATTCGGCTTCAATATTTGCATCTCCCGAAGCTTTTACAGCTTGTCCAAGTGTTGCAGAATATTCAAATGCAAATCCGTTTGTAGAAAGCTTATCGCGTTTTTCTTTCCAATCTTTGCCTGCGGTGCCTCTATGAACCTCGTCAATAAATACTAAATTATTATCGTCAAAAGAATCCACAGAGACAGTTTTTTCCTTACCGTCTTCTTTTAGTTTTGTGACTTCTATAATTTCTACATTTTTCCCGCTGAACAATCCGCTCGAAAGGTTTTTATCAAAAATTTCGGCAACGATTTTCGACTTTGAGTATTCTTCTAAATGCTGGCGAGATAATCCTTCGTTAGGAGTAATTAAAAGCGTTTTATTTAAAGCAATTTTTTGTGGATGTTTTTCTGCGTAATAGCGGAATTGTAACAAATTCATGTGCATAAGCAAAGTTTTGCCCGAACCCGTCGCGTTCCATAATGCGATTTTGCGCAAATCTTCTTCTTTAAAATTAGGGATATCCAAATAGGATGCTTTTACCGCCTTAAAATCATTTAGCTCTTTTACAAAACTTTCTTTGTCTGAAAAGAATTTATCTAAATAGATATCAACAAATATCAAGCACAGGTATTGAAAATAAAGCCATGAAATTGGATTGCTTCTCGTTCCCTGCATGGCTTCTGTTTGGCGCACAATATTTTCATCATGAACCAATAAATCTTCCGCAGAAATTTTTGCCCTTTCAAAGAACGTAGATTCTATTATGCGGTTATAGAAGTAGGTTGTATTTGATTCGTCTAAACCTTGGCGTTCAAATTCCAAGAGTTTTTTTGCGTCTTCAAAACAATCAAACCCTAAGTACTCCAAGAAGAATTGCGCAAGCACAAGCTTCTTTGAGAATGGAAGAATTTGTGCTTGCGACTTCTTTTTCTTAGGTTTGGTGGTTTTCTGTGTACGACCAGCCATGATAAATTTCCCTTACTTTACATCCTGAACGTCAAACATGCGTTTTTGGAATTCTGCTTCAGTTAAGCGTACTTTCCATGTTTGATCATCTCTGCGCAAATTCTCAAGGTTGTTATCGCCATTGACGTATATGACATCAAACTCCGCATCTAGGGTTGAATATTTGCATTTTTTAAACCAAGAATCCAATGCATCGCTATCTGTTTTTGATGTATTGCGCCAAATTACCAATGTTTTTTCTCCTTCTCTAGTTACGCCTTCAACTACCAATATATCTTTAAATGTCTGAATATGGTCTACGTATAGGCCTATTAGGTAATTGAATGTCTCAACTAGATCTACATTAGATTCTTTAACTTCCCCGTCTCTTGTAATGTTTATTTTATATCCAAACGGATCGTCAAATTTCTTTATACTTAGCAAGGAATCTTTAGTTTCAAGATCCATCATATATTTTAGCATATACTCTTCTTTGGCAGTCTTATTATTTTCGAGCCAGTCTTCTTGAGTTTTGGATCTCTCAAATTTAAGATTATCTATGCAATCTTCGTATGACTCCAAACGAATATATTTTACCAGCCCGCTCTTAGGAAATTTATACTTGGAACTGATCCCATATTTATCCCCGTGTAAAATATTTTTAATCCTTGGCCTTATAAGCGTATCAAACCAATTTCCTATCTCCATTGTTATAAAAAATCGTTTCATTTTATATGATACAGCTGCTGTAGTTCCGGATCCTCCAAAAAAATCAAGAATGAAATCATTGGGATTAGATGATGATTCTACCATGCGCTCTATTAGGTTTTCATTTTTCTGGGTAACAGCATCGTTCCCCATCTTTTCCTTACTAAAACTTATTATTGATATTGAATTTAGTGAATCAACCTCATAACAATTCCAAGTATCCTCAATTGGATATCCTTCTCCTTCAGGAATTGAACCATCTCTTCTCCTATAACCTTCTGGATATGGTATGTAAGTTTTATTAAATAATGGATTATCAGAAATAGAATGTTGGTATATTGTGTCATGATTGCGTATGAATTTATTTGCTCTTGTCTTATATCCAGAAAGCCATCCTATTCTCCATATTATCTCCGTAATGTAATTAAATTTTGAATCTAAAATAAGCTTTAACTTTTCCTTCTCCGTGTAATCAATTTGAGAATATATCGTTGCATTTTCTTTCATTAAAAATTTTGCCAAAGATAAACGATCGTTCATCATTGAACACCAGGATGAATGTTGGTAATTATCCTTATAACAAAATTTATCATTTCCCGTATTGAAAGGAGGATCTATATAAACGCATTGAATCTTATTAGAATATTTATCTTTAATTAGGTTTAATCCTTGGAAATTCTCAGAATGAATTAACAATCCATTGGATTTTTCATCGAGATTATCAATAGATGAAATAAGTTTGTATTTAAACTCCGTAGAAAAAAATTGCGTGTCTAAAACAAGGAATGGATTTGCCTTTAAGAATTCAATAGTGAGCGGATTTGAATAAGCTACACTTCCTAATTCCTCGCCCTTAATCTCATCTATAGCAAAAAGTTTTATCCATTCATCGTGCTGCGCATTATTTGCAACAATCTCAGGATACAATTCTTCCGGAACTCTATCTAAGGTTATGCAGTAGTTTGTCTCCAGTACAAATTTCTTTTTTAGCCATAACTTTTTTTGGAAGTTTTCTATACTTGCCAAAAAATCTATTATCTTATGGGCAACTGTGCGTAAAACCTTAATCTTACCGAGATATTGTTCCACCTTTGCAGCAGGTTCATTTTCAATATCGTCAAGATGCATTATCTCGTTCTTAATAAAGAAGTCCAACTCCCTATTTAAGAAACCGCGCAAATCTTTATGTATAAAATAATCAAAAGTATTCTTTGCCGTAAAATTGTTAATGTGCTTTTGTAAAATTGGGAGGCGTGATTTATCTGAAGTTGTAGTCTTTAGTGACTCAGCAATATCTACCAGCAAAGGGTTAGCCCAAAGCTCCGCAAAAATTTCCTCATTTACATTCTTTTGAGGAGGTACATTTCCTTCAGTTGCCAAATATGTAAAAGCTACAACAAATTCACCATTCCTTACCGATACAGGATTTTTAGGTTCTTCCTCTGTTCCCTTATATAAACGGAATCTTCTATTTTTATCGTCCTTATTGTTATTTTGCTCTGTTGTAGCGTCAACAACCTCAAAACGGATTTTCTTACCTCTAATTTTAAAAGTATAATTTGAAAGCGTCTCGGAAGACTTTATATAATATTGGTCGGCATTTGCCCAATGTAACTTGACTTCCTCGCCTTCATAAGGCAACGCATAAACGCCTTCTTTATAACGGCGCAACGACATAAAATCGCCATCAGAGTAATAGCGCTTAAAGAAGTTATATAAATCTGAATAAATTTCGTTTTCAAGTTTGTCTGGAGAAATTACGGATACTAATTTACGTTTCAGGTCCTTTATTTTGGGCAAGTTTTCAATTTGTTCGTCAGATAACCCAAGCTCTTTGGACTGTTCTATAGTTTTTTCTAACTCACTTTGAATTTCCGCATAGTCAAAATTAGAATACTCTTTCAGCCCATTTTTTATCTGTGGCAACAAGTCTTCTTCAATGAATTTTGAAACTTCTTCTGATTTCAAATTCATTATGCGATATAAACCGAAATCCAAATCGGTTCTATCAAGTTGGAAAATTTCTCTCAATTTTCCTTTTAAATCTTCAAACGCCGCCATATTTAACCTTTGCTATACCAAACGCCATTGAAATTCCATTAGGTCTTCAACTTCAACACGCTTAGCCAAACGCTTTTTTAAATTTTCAATTAATCTCTTACGTTCTATATCGATTTCGTCTTCTAAGTCGAAAACATTTTTTCTCAATTTCCGCTTTTGAATAGAGAGATTGCTTATCTCTTCTTCAAGTGCTGCTTTTCGAGCTAAATCATCTACTTTACTAGATTCGCGTTCTAATACCTTAATTTTGTCTTTTGTTTGCTTTAGCTCTCTTTCAACAGAATAAAGCTTATCGCCCAAAAACTGTTCTATCTTTACTTTTTCAGCTTCAAAAAATTCTGAATTTCGCTGTTCTGAACGAATCTTTGCTTCCTTTAAATTTTTATTAGCAAATTCATTCAGCCCAAAATTTTCACTCTGTATAGCGTCAATATCATCAATGGCTTCTAGCATTAGAATTTGCTCCATATTCTCAGATGGAACTTCCTTGCCATCGGTTCTCATTCCAGTAACAAGCAAGTATTCTTCCGTTTCAAAGCTTTCTATCCTCAATATAGAAATACGGCAATACCCCAATGGGCAATGTTCCTTGACTTCGTTTAAATATGAAAATTTCTGAGGAGAATTAGTAAGGTCAAAAGAGATTTCTCTATACGGAGTCATTCCGTTTTTCCCAAGAGATATTACGTGTTCGCCTAATTTGTGATTTAGACGTATTATTTGCGAGTTAGGGATATCCTCCAATTCTCTGTTTTGCGTTAAAAAGAAATATTTTTGGCACTCTCCAAGTTTGGGATTTTTTAATAAGAAGGAATATTCACTTTCGTCGAAAATGCCGTCTTTTGACAAGATTGATTTAGAAAGCTCCCAGAAGGCTTTTTGCCTTGCGTCAATCAATAGTTTTGATTCGTCAAAATTTACTTTTAAACGCTTATTGACGTCTGCGTCAAAATCAGCAAGAAGTGTCTTTTTTGTATTGCGAAGCTTCTTATCTATAGCGTCTTCCATTTCCTTTTGCAAAGCGTCAAATGCCGCGTCTATTTCTTCGGTTGTTCTACAAGTTTGATATATAGCTAGAATTTTTTTCTCAAAATCAACGCCATCTTCTATAGAACCTAGGATTTCGTCGGAAGCACCAAAAACACCTTCGAATAAGTTGAACTTTAAGTTTAGCAAATCAAAAACTCGTTTGTCTGCAGGGTTTGACTGATTGACAAAATTTACAACTACAACATCAAACTTTTGTCCATAACGATGACAACGCCCTATGCGTTGTTCGACACGTTGTGGATTCCACGGGAGGTCGTAATTTACAACAAGCGAACAAAATTGCATATTTAAACCTTCCGCGCCAGCTTCTGTGGCAATCATTATTTGAGCGGAATCTCTAAATTTATTTAGAATTTCATTGCGCTGCGATTTGTTTGCTCCATGAAAAAGTACAATCTTTCCCCCATAACCATTTTGACTCAAAAAATCGTTTAGGTATAATTGAGTCTTTCTACTTTCCGTAAAAATCAAAGCTTTTTGATTTGTCCCCATTTCATCAAGCTTCTGAAATCCTGTTTTGAGAGCTTTTAGCAGAACGTCTGACTTTTCGTCCTTTTTTATTGTTTTTGCCAACTCGATAAAAGATTTAATTTTTTCAATTTCCGCACATAGAACTTTTAAGTTTATTTCGCCTGAATCTTCAGATGTTTCTTCCTCATCATATTCATCTTCATATATATCACCTATATCTTCTGAGGACAAGAATTCATCAAGATTGATATTGTTTGCTTTTGTGTAATCATCGCGAATTTTTTCAAGTCTGACGAGAATTGTCTTAAAAGCAGAGTGTACCGCATTTGATGAAGATGCCAAAAGCTTATAGAGAATTAAGGCTATTAGATGTTTCTGCTTCGGCGGAATTGCGTAAACACTTTCTTCCTGCAAAAATCTTGATACTGAATTAAAAAGTGAAATTTCAGATTCGGATGGAGAGAATGGGAATGTTATAGGCTTTCTTTGCGTGTATTTTATGTATTCTGCCACTTGCGACCTTAATGTTCGCATGCAATACGGAGAGAGTCTGCCCCTAAGAGAGGTATACTCCTTTTCCGTTGAGACATATTGGGAACGGAATGATTTTTCATCGCCAAAAATATTTTCATCAATAAGAGTTGTTAGCCCGAAAAGCTCCATTAATGAATTTTGGAAGGGAGTAGCGGTAAGTAATACTTTTTTTCTTCCATCTAATGCCGACTTAATAGCGCGTGCAATTCTATTAGATTCTTTATACACATTTCTTAACTTGTGTGCTTCATCAATAACAACAAGATTCCAAGGCGTCTTTGCTATATCATCACCAATTTTGGCAGCAAAATTATAAGACATTATAATTATTTTGTCTTCCAATGAAAGCAAACTTGGAATGTAATTTTTACGTTCAAGTATAATGGACGAAAGATTAAATTTCTCTTCAAGCTCAATTCTCCATTGCTCCCGTAAGGACGCGGGACAAATAATCAAAAGATGTCGTTTACGTTCTGCCCACATCTGACAGAGTAATATAGCGGCTTCTATGGTTTTCCCTAGCCCAACTTCGTCCGCTAGCAATACACCATTAGACAATGGATTTCGTAATGCAAATGAAGCCGCTTCAACCTGATGAGGATTCAAGTCAACTTTTGCGTCAATAAGTCCCTGTGAAATCGCCGAAAGTTGACTATCTTTTGCTAAGATAGTAAGCTTGTTGGCAAGATACTTGGCTTGGAAGGCATTTAACATACGACACAAATTGAATAAATCTTATCTTCTTTGAATCTGTTGTAAAGAAGTTTCTGGAACGAAACAGGCTCAAATAATTGTATCATATATAACGAGTTTGAAATTTGTTATTGGAATAGTATATAAAAGATCTCATTTATATAGGTGTAAGTTTCTTATTTTTTATTATAAAAAAGATAAATAAAAACATTGCATGTATTATCTATACTATGCTATTATTAGCAACATAGGCAATCAAATAAAGAGATGGCCCATGGATAACAAGTTAATAATAACATCGAAATTCGATTTAGGAGATATTGCAGTCACTACCCCGCTTTACGCACATTGCAAAGAAAATGGATACGCGCTTATACCGTATCTTGTTCGCCACGCAAATGGAGATTGGGGCGACGTATGCAAGGAAGACTGGAAGAGCAATGACGAGGCTCTCAAAAACGGCTTAAGGTTGCTCTCCGAATACAAACTCCCAGATGGCAGAAGGATTTGGATAATAACCGAATGGAACAGAAGCGCAACAACTCTGCTTTTCCCAGAGGACTACTAAAGTCTTGAAAATAATCACCATATTCTTACTATAAGACATCATTAAATTAAAATGAGCAAGATTGATGATATAAGCTTGGAGAAAGCGCATAACTTATTTGAGTCAGGAAATATTGCCAAATGCGAAATTGGCACGTTAAAAGGTTTACAACAAATCCATAAGTACATTTTCGACGGGCTTTACGATTTCGCAGGAGAAATTCGCACAAAGAATATATCAAAGGGAAACTTTCGATTTGCAAATTTCATATATCTACCTGAAGCACTTGCTAAAATCGAAAAAATGCCAGAATCTACATACGAAGAAATCATTGCAAAGTATGTAGAAATGAACGTTGCGCATCCTTTTATGGAAGGGAATGGACGTTCCACCAGAATTTGGTTAGACATGATTCTCAAAAAGAATTTAGGCAAGGTCGTAAATTGGCAAAATGTAGATAAAGATCTATATTTGCAGGCAATGGAACGTAGCCCTGTAAACGACTTGGAACTAAGATTTTTGCTAAAGGAAAACTTGACGAGCGATGTCGATAACAGAGAAGTAATTTTTAAGGGTATTGAACAATCCTACTATTACGAAGGATACGAAAAGAAATAGTTTAATCTTCAATATCCACGGGTTCCTTTATCGAGTCTGCGGCGATAGAGATTGCCTTGTAAGTCTCATCGAGTACCTCCTGTAATTTCTCCCGAATTTGTACTGCATCGAGGGTTGTAAGAATTGGCGGAAGCTCGTTTAAAAATCTGCTTTCCAAGATTTGCCGTACTTGTCCTATATGGG
>UMAM01012393.1_pt1 | contig 13491 bp, 22 predicted proteins | sample 1963711 | NCBI WGS metagenome assembly UMAM01 (sample SAMEA4835916, study PRJEB28245) | human gut metagenome | biome: gut microbiome; material: fecal sample | place: Denmark | collected 2008
TTGCCTTAAATGGGCTTAAATGCCCTTAAAATCAATAGTTGCGGGCCCGTTTTAATTTTGTGCTGGTTTGAGGAAAAAAATCGACGCGCGGGCGATAATCCGCAAAAAAATCGAACGTTTGAGGAATTTTGCGACCAAAACGCCGCGCATTGCAAGATCCCAAAAAAAGCGTTGCATACTTATTGCAACGCTCTTGAAACAGCCTAAAAGAAACTCCCTATTTGCAAGGCGTTAGAAAGCCCGCCTTTAGAAGGTCAGCCACTGTGTTGTCGAAGGTATCCGTACGGATCGTCGATCCGTCATAGGTTTTGCAGCGCGCCGCCAAAGCGCGCACAAATGCCTCCGTATCGGACTCCGGGTTGAAAGACGAGGCTCTTATCGCCTCGACAACTTCTCGGGCGTTGTCGCCCGATATTGTCCCTCCTCCGCGCATTTCGTATTTTGCCATATTTTATCTCCTTTCGAACTTTTGTTTGCGTTGTTTGTAGAAATCTGACAGGCCTCTGTCGAGGAATTTCTCAAGGGCTCGCTCGCCTCCGCGATCGAGTTTTTCGCGCTTTGAAAAATCGACGAATCGCGCGCAAAAGAGCAGCCAGTTTTTGATTTTGTCGTACTCAATCGTGCCGCTGTGCTGCCGAAACTCGACCGTTCCATGCCGCCAGTAGCTTTGGCTGTTTAGTTTAAAGTAACGGCTCCGGTTTGTTACGGATCTTTCGATATCAATAAGCGTTTGGGCGGAATCCATCTTTTCGCGCCAGTTGCAAACTTTAAGGCTTGAGCAATATCTGTTATGTCTGCGGCTCGGCGGCATGAAGGCGTCTATATCCTCTTCCAGCGTCGCGTAGTTTATATAGAGGTTGCGCCAGACCGATATGCTGTCTTTAAAATCGTCTGTCCCGAAGTGGGAGTGGAATCCGCAGCTCTTATTTATCATTGCACCAACTTCGGCGAGGGCTTCGCTGACGGCCTTGACCTCGTCGAGTCCGCGCTGGCCTTTGAGGACTGGGCTTACGAGCTCGTAGCCACCGTTTACCGAGGCGTCGGAAACGATTTTCCAGTGCCTGCGCGTCGAGTGGTTGTAGCCTTCAATTTCGCAAAGAACTCCACGAGCCCGAATAGCGTCGCACAACTCTCTCTTATTATTATGTATGATTTCAAGCTCTATGCCGAAGCTGCGGTTAAAAACAAAATCGCCCTCTTGAGAGAGAGGGCGATTGGAGAAGTATTTGGCGTAAACGTTTTGGACGAAACCGTATCCGACTCCCAGAAGGAGGGCAACTTCCTTTCGGCTTTTGCCCTCGTCAAAGAGGCGGCGCATTTTGTCCGATTTAGTTAAATTTGAGTTTAATATTTCTTCAATATTCATGGCTGTTTTTTATGTGGTGCGTACACACGCTCTACAGCCGGTTGAAGTCAAGTCTCTCTGGACGATTTTTTCACTTTTTTTTCACAGCATGGACACCGTCGTCGGATGGGCGGAATGGATAATTCGGGTGTGTGGCGAACTCTACCATTGCAAGATTTGCGATGTCTACGAGATGTTCGCGGTTGTGGTCGCTCTTATATATAGAGAGGCGCTTTTCGATCGAGCCGATATTATCGTACTTTGCGCGGCCTATCTGGGATTGAAGAGATCCGTAGCGGAAGTAGCCCATAATCATGCGGTTTTTGCGGTATTCCTCGAAGATCGGACAGGATTGCATGCGCGCGATCACGTCGAGGCTAGGAGCGGGTTCTGTGGGCTCAAAAATGCCCGCCTGTTGAAGCAAGCGGGCGCGTAGGTAGTCGTGGACGGTTTTCATAAACCCAGAATAATAAAGATAAGTATAAAGGCTAAACAACTATCGTCCATAAAGCTTAGTATTATTATACAAAGTAAAATTTTTTCGAAAGGGGCCATTTCTAAAATGGACAGTTGTCGGAAGTTTCGTATATTTCGGTAAAAGTCCGCCCTTTTCTTTCGGCGGCTCTCTTTCGCGCCGATACGGTGTAGAAGAGCTGCATCAGCTCGTGCGCAAGAAGCGCGCCGCGCCAGTGACGCGTGTGAAACTTCCCGAAGGAAATAGACGCAATGTATGCTTCCGGCATGCCAAGTTCGTCGATTAAATGCGCTATTCGCCGCTCTTCTCCATCAATATACATCCGCACGACTTTCAAGGGAGATATAACGAGTTCGTCGCGGGCAAGGAGTTCGCGCATCGCTCCGAGGACGACATCGTAGTCGCCGTGGGTAAACGCTCTATGGCTCTTGTATTCGCCAAAAATCTCCTCGGTTATCTCGCGCCGCCAAGCTTCGCGCTCGGCAGCAGACAGCTTGAACTTGCTGCCGATTTCACCCCAAAGACTCCAGTATTTGGCTTCCTCGCGCCCCATTTTGCGCTCGCTTTTTGGGATGAAGCGCCGCCGCAATGGCTTATTAACTGTCTTGCACAGGATTTCCATTTGTTTCAGCCTTCTCTTTTATTATGCTCTTACGAATTTCCTCGTGTTCTATATCCTCAAGTTTTCTAAATTCGTCATTGCTGATTAACTTGATCCCTTCGTTTTTGAAAGATAGGCTCACCCGTGATATTAAAGTAGTTGCAAATTCTTCTTTCCCGAATGTGCCTATCATCAGCGATTTCTTTGCCATAGACAAAAAAGATATGGCGTCTTTCTCCGATTCGAACCCGTATTCAATCCAACCGATTCTTACGACAGCCAGAGTTTTTAATCTTTTCATTCTCCCACCTCTTTATCGGTCTTTGGTTCAACGTAAAAGCGCTCTACAACCTCCATTTCAAAGAGTTCTTCGATTTGCGCGTCGCGCTTTTTTAGCGCCTTTTTGATTCCTGTTTTGTCGAGGCTGTAAGACACCTTGGCGCAGTCTGTGCGCTTGCGCTCGACAAGCTCGCAGGCGACGACATTGTCGGGTTTGCCGCTCTTGTTGCGGATAGTGGTCTGGCCCGTTCGAAAGCCGTACATTGAAAGCGGCGAAGATGCGCTCTTGTTGCGCCCCATAAGCTCAGCCTTGCGCGCGGATACAAATGGAGCAAGCGCAAGTTCGCGGGCGTCGCGCTCGGCTTCAAGCTCCTTTATCTGAGGATTGTATTGCTCGTTTATCTTTAAAGTCGCGGCGTCGCGCGCGACGGTAAGTTTGCGGATTTGAACCTTTATTTTAGCGATGGCGTCGGCCTCCGCTTCAATGGCCTCGCGAGTTTTTGGTTCTTTAAATATGACTGCCATGATTTTTCCTTTCTTTAATCTATTACATCAAAAAAATTGTAGATTTCTGCGGCGCGGACAGCGTCGGCGCGCGTTGGATAAGAACCCCACGTTATTGTGCCGTCGGGAGTTTGGAAGCGCCAAACGCCGACGGCGTCCTCAAATACGCGCACGCTCTCAACCTCGCCGGCGCCTTCCGTGCCGAAGATTCGACGCAGCGCGTTTATTAATGCTGTAAGTAGTTTCATAGCTAAACAACCTTTGGTTCGGCAAGAGCCATATATGTTTCGTGGGCGCGCTCAAAGTCTCTCCACTCCAGAGGCCTATTCTGTTTTGATGCCATAATATTGCCGTCTTGCAGGCAAAGTATCAGATAATTGATGCCGCGCTCGCAGGCGATGTCGTGGCAATAGTCCTGCCCTTTGCACGAGCCTTTAAAGTTCTTCCAAAGCTCGCCGCGCTTCGGCTCGGGAAAGTTGAGCTTGTAGGCTTCGACAATCGCGCGCACGTCCTCGATCGGCATCGCGTTTGGAAGCTGCAGCTGGATTGTTCCGCGCTTTAAAAGCTGGGAGCACAACTTTGCGTCGTGCCCGCTTTCAACCTCGCGGCGGCCTATATTGGTCGAGCAGATGACCATGCCGCAGCGGCAGATGTCGTGTATGGCCTTTATAGCGTGCACCATCGCGCAGGAGCTGCCCTTGCGATACGCAAATGTTATCTGGTGGAATTCGTCGATTATAATAAGCATGCGCTCGTTTATGGCGTCGAATATGCGGTCTTTGAGCCTTGCAGGGCTTGAATATCCGAGTTTCAAAGCTTTTGCAAAGCACTTGTAAATATCCTGCACTCCGGTTGCGCCATTTAAATCCACGTAGATGGTGTTGCCGTGGTTATTCTCGTCTCGAAACCATTTAAGCGCTTCCGTCTTGCCGATCTGAGGCTCTCCAAAGACAAACGCTATTTTGCGTTGCTCCCACGCCTTGCGGCAAATTGCCCAAATGCGTCCGACAGTCGGCGTTTTAATGCGTCCTGCGGAACGCTTTAAAGTATCAACCTTATCGAGTTCTCTCATGCGGCGAATTGCCGCAAGCATAGCGGCCGGAGGCGGTATAGGTATGCCATTTTTAGGATCGACATACTTGCCATTGAATAACCTTGATAAGGTAGTTATGCTTACGCCAACCTCGCTTGCGGCCTGCGACATAGACCAGTTGTTTTCGGCAATAAAATAGTAGAACCACTGCAGGAGTTCTCTATGTTCAAGGTTGTTTTGTTTGTTTATACCCGCCTGCAAAACGTCTCCTGGGATAGAGAGTTGAGCGGCGGAGTCTTCATTTGTATTTTCGCTGTGTTCCATATTATCCTTCATTTTCAGTGAAATCTTCAAGAGCTGCCACCGGGTCAAACTCGTACCCATCTTGGCTTTCGTCGGTTAGCCCCGCAAGCGTGTCAAACGCGGCGTCTTGGCTCATAGAATTGCGCTTTAAGGAGCTTTCCATTCTTGCATTTTCCGATTTGCGCATGTTTTCCGAAAGAAGGCCTGCCTCGCGAAGGACACGGTCGTTGTGGGCGCGCATGTTGGCAAGGCGCTCTTCCGTGCGCGGCATAAGTTCCGTCAATACGGCGCGCCCCTCAAGGCTGCGGCGGTGTACAATTCCGGCAGCGCATTTTATTGCATTCTCGTCGCGCAAGTCCACGCGGCGCACGCGTTCAACAGCGCATACATAAGTGTTGTTATAAGTCAAATGCGCGATTGATAGGTCGTCCGAAAAGTAGACAAGCATCTCCTTGCCAGTGTAGTTCTCAATAACATCGTCTGACGGCGCCCTAAAGACGAGGTTCTCCTGTATTCGCTCGCACTTGTGTATTTTTAAGCTTTTGGCGGCAAAAGTGCATCCGCCGTTTTTTATCTCAAATTTCCAAAGCTGTTTTAACTGGTAAAGGTGGGCGTACAGGCGCGGATCCGGGCGCCAGAAGTCGATGTCGCGCGCAAGGCGCTCCATGCGTTCAAGCGGGCTTTCAAGCCTGTCCCAAACCTCAATGCGCGCAAGTTCATCGTCGCTAAGCTGCGCCATCTCTGCCTGCGAATGAACGCGGTCAAATTTGTCGCGTCGCCATTCTGTGATTGTGTCAAACCCTTGCAGGCGGTGGTCGGTGCGCTTGCGCAGCGCGTCGAGCGCCTCAATTATTGTGTCGCATATCTCCTCAAAGCGCGGGTACGGCATGATAAGCTTTTCAAACACGTCGTCGCGCGCGCCGCACTTCTTCAAAAGATTCTTGGCATACGCCGCGGCGTACTTTGTCTGTGCGGGCATGTTGTCGTAACGGTTGCCGGAACTGCCGTCGGTTAAGGCAAGCTGCTCCTGGAACGGCCTAAAAAACGCCTCTATCCAAGCCTTGAACCACGGCTTGCCGCCTCTCTCATAAAAGCCGTTTTGGAGGAAAGTATCGCGCAATACGCCGCAGCGCTCTATTATTATGCGCTCTCGGAATGTTTGCTTTAGCGCGAGTTCGTCGGCTTCCGACAGCGTGGCAGCCGCGTTTTCTATAAGAAACTTTACCGGATACGGCGGAAGTCCGCGTTGGGAAATTATGTTCAAAATAAGCTGCTTTACGTCTTCGCTTGCGATTCCAATTACGGAATCGTCCTCCTTGCGCTTGGCGCGGGGCTTTACGATGTGGGCAATGTCGCATCCGGTGGCAACGTCGAGCGCGAACACCGCAAGCGGATAGCCGAATTGCCGCTTCATACCCTTTTCGGCGATTGTGCATATTTTGTCGATGCGCACGTCGTCAAATGCAATCACCTCCATGAAGCGCAGTTTTGAACGGTCGCGCAGAAGCATTGCAGGCGCCGAAGAATGCGCCGCAAATACGCCCTGCCGCGCGCCCTCCAAAATGTACTTGTTGCGCGGCTTAATCTTCTGCAAATTGCCAAGGCTCCAACCTTCGGGAAGTTCGCGGTCATCGCCCATCATGCCTGGAACCGGACGGCCAGTAGATGCCGCCCACTCGTATTTTGTGCCGTAGCCGGGAATTGAGTCTCCGCGGCGAAAGGCGTTGATAAGCTGCCTGCGCGCCGCCCTGCAAGGCGTCTTGCGCGAGCCGGAAAGAAGCTGCTCGCGAAAGTACTCTACAAATGCCTTCGGCAGCCCCGCCTTGGCCCCGCGCCAGTTGGGCCGCAATACGCGCCAGTCGCCGCTTTTGGAAAATTCGGAATAAAGAGCGTAAAGCCTTTTATAGCTCCAACCTTTGGCGCCTTCGCGCTCTTTTCGGTAGGCAATTTCCATGCACGCCTTGTTAGGGCTTTTTGATAGAAGTATCTCGCGCAGGGCGTCGAGCCTGTCGAGCACGAGGTTGCGGACGTCCAACTTTAAGGACAATAATTCGTCCATGTCGGCAAGGTTTGTCTGTACCATTTCACAGCGCCGCGCAAGCGCCGTTTTAGAAAGTTGAAGCCCGTATTCCATACTAAGCCTTTATAAGCGATTCAATTTCATCGGCCGTGGCGCGCAGCTTTTGAGCTATCATCTTGTACTGATCGTTGGAGAGACGCAGCTTGTCCTTGTGTTTTACAAGCTTGTCAATGTCGCCAAGCTCGTTTGTCCAATCTTCCCAAAGCATCATTTGCGGACTCTGTTCTTTGCCTCCGCCTTGCAGGCCGCGAAGGCTGGTCTTTGACTGCTCCGCTTGCTCGTCGGCATAGGCGCGCTCGGATCCCTCGCGCAAAAGCTGGCGCATTTGAGTCAAGGTCATGCCTCGCACGGTAGCGTTTAAAAGAGCAGTTGTCCTCTCGTGATCTGCAAGAAATTCGTTTATCTTGAAGTCGCTTCGCGCGATCGCATATCTTCCGCAAATATGATCAATTCCTTCTGAGAGTACCACGGGAAGTTTATTTGGCGTCGAAAGTTTTTCTACGAAGACTTTTGCAAGACCTATATAATCTTTTGCGGTACGTTCCGCTAATGGCCGCACATTGCCGTTTTCGGACAATGCTTCAGCCAGCCATTTTCCGAATTTGCCATGGCCGACTATGGATTTGGCGGCAAGTGCGCACAAGCCGAACTTCAATGCATTTACCGCGAATGCCGCGCGGTTTTCCTCCACAAGGTCAAACGCTTTGCGGACAATGCCTGCATCGGCTTTGAACTGCTTTTGCAACGCCGTTTCAAGAGTGGTTAGTTGTGTTTTTGAATCTTTCTTCATAATTTATTTGCGTTTCAAAGATGCTTTAAGCTCCTCTATAAGCTCCAAACGGGTTGATACGGGAAGTTGTTTTATGAATTCCGTCCTGCGCGGCCCCGTGAGGCGCAATACTACAAAATTGCGGTACTCTTCAACCGGCACGCGCAACATGCGGCGCGTCTTGCCGTTCGCACGGCTTCCAGTGTCAATCGCCACAAGCTCTCCCGTATCTATAAGGTTTAGATAGTGCTGAACCGTCCCGCCCAACTTCTGGGCAACCTCCCACAAATAGAGAACCGTTCGCCCTGGGAAGTCGAGGCTATGGAAGAAGTTCGTCTGTTGAGGGTTTTCGGGCATTTAGAATTGATAAATATAAAAGTTTATGTTTTATTGAGTTATGAACTTAAAAAAATTTGAAGATGTAGGAGAATTTATTGCGTCTGTGTATGTGATGAATGAAATGGCTTTTCGGATTAACTCTGAAATGTTTTTTGGCGGATTGAAATTTGAGAATCTGCCGACGTACTATGAACGTTTATTGAAACGTGAATCCGAAACGAATAGGGAAATGTCCGAATGGTTAAAGACTGTCCGATGGGGCGAAATTGTCGCTCTACATAACCGTTACACCAAGGATTCTGTAGTTTTTTCGTTGCGTTGCGCTTGTGCTTTGGACTTTTTAAGTTCTTTCCTTGGAGATGATTGTTCGCCGTGTCTTGACATAAGACTATCAAAAGGAGAAGACTATCTTTTCCATTGGCTGATGATTGATTTGTGGGAACGTCGAAAAGAAAAGTATATGGCTTATTTCCTTTCTGCCCGTCTTGGTGTTCCGAATTTTTCATAATCTTTCTTTCATCTGTGTTTTTGAAAATCTACTTCGCGCGGTGCCTAAGATGGCGTCGGTTTGTAAAAAAGTCTGGATTAGCGCGTAGGAATTCCGAATAAGTCGGCAAATCGTCTATGCGGCCGTTCAGGCGTATGCTGGTGTGTACGCCGTTGCAGACACGGCAAAGATATTCAAATGTTACACCGAGAACAGGTGCGGCACGACGATAGCTCCAACCTTTTCCTCTTAGCATATTTTTTGCCCAAGTTTCTTTCATCTTTTAATCTTGCGGTTTTCTTATAATTACTTTTTTAATGATGTTGCAATTTCAACATTAAAAATTTAATCAATGCAAGAAAAAAATATTAAATCTTTAATAAATTTTTCAGAACGCTTTGCTTTTTTAATAAATCAAAGCGGAATGACGCAGCGAGAGGTAGCGGAAGCTATTGGAATAACGCAATCGGCCGTAAATCATTATAAAAGTGGACGAAGTGAACCCAAGAGCCTTGAATTATATAAGATATCGAAGTTATTTGGTAAACCTATCGAATGGCTTCTAATGGGAGATGAGGTAAAGACAGATGAAACGGCCATTCAAATGTGGCGAGACAGAGCTATTATAGCAGAAGAAAAAATAAAAATGCTAAAATCTGGAATGGAGGGTCTGCTTAAAAAAATTTAATCAAAAGTGTTGATATTACAACGCTTTAAAACCTGCAACCCCCTTAAAATAGCGGTTTGTTGCTGTTATATCTAAAATAAATGTCAACACTTACAACTATAACTACCTAACAATCAACAATCCAAAAATGCAAGACTTGCACATTTGAAAGGCGAAATGTTTAACAAAGACAAAGACATACTGGACATAGGGGTACTTTTAAACGAAGACTCTGAGCGGCTTGAGGTTATGTACGAGGGTATTGATATGGGTTTCTTTATTCTCGGGATGATGGATGCCGAAATGCGCGGCCTGAACTCTCCCGAAGCCCTGGAACACCTGCGCGCCCTGTACGGCATGTTCAGTTCGCCCGCGCGCGCCCGCTACGAAATCCGCGCCCGCGTCTGGAAAAACCGCTACGCCGCCGCCAACGAAAAACCGACGCAAGACGAAGTATAGAAATTGCATGCCTCAAAAAAGGCTTTACAGGAACTTTTTTATCCTCAATATTGTCCGATATAAAACAGCAAAAAATGGATAATAACGTAAAGAATGAATACGCTTACAATGAGAGCTATAAAACTCTTGTCTGGGAATCTTTCACGAAAAACAAGTCGTCAAGATTCTCAAATGGCGCCCCCATTCATGCTTCAATAATTTTGGAAGCAATGCTAACCTTTGCGAAAAATAAAGTTAGAATCTTTTGCGAAGATTTAGACGCATTTGTCTATGACAGACCTGAATTGGTAATGGCGCTAAAACAAGCTTTGGCGCGTAATGTAATTATAGAAATTCTCACTCAAAAATATCCTAAAAGTAAGGAATTTAAAAACGTAATTGAATCCGATAAAAATGGACTTGCTTGGATTCATGTAGCTGACTCCGATTTTGTAAGAAATAGGAACGAAAATTTTGCTATTATGGATATGAGGGCTTTTCGTTTTGAGCCAGATAAAAGAAAAAAAGAAGCATTGGCATGTGCAAACGAACCAATTTCTGTGGGTGTTCTCGATTCAAATTTTTCAAAATTATTGGCAATGTCTAAAGCGTAATGCCCCCTGAAATTTCAAATGCTTTTTTTTCGATATTCCCATTGGTTGCAATGGGAATATCTTGGTTTTCAAAAAGCTTTTTAACGGATCAATGCCGTTTAGATTCTTGGAAAATATCCTATACATCACTTCTTGATGCTGTTGTTGTACATCCTTATTGCGAAAAAGAATGCCAAAAGGACAAAAAAGAACATTGTAAATTTGGGAAAAGCAAAAAAGATGAAATTTTGAGGATAATAGACAATACATCAAAAAACCTATCGAGAATAAATTCTCTATCAAAAAATATTGTTGTTTTGGCTTCGTTTTTGTCTGTTCTTTACGTTATTGGTTGGGTCATTTCGGGATATGATAAAAAATTCAACGGACTTAATCAATTTTTTGACAAAAATTATCTGTTGATATTTTTGCCGATAGGAACTTTTTTCTTACTTTTTATATATTTTTTCACTTACAAGGTTTATCGTAAAATATACGTCTACTATCGTTGTTGTAAACACTACTGTAGCGACATCATCGGATTGGTGAAAAAGAATCAAAAGGTTCTTGCAAATATAAAAATGGAAAACATTTAAAAATATTCTTTTTTTCAACCCACGGCCTATTAAGCTTTGCTTAATAGGTTTTTTTTGTGCCTAAAATTAGGCGAATTTTTTACAAAAAAAACGGAAAAATAAATTTTCTCCGCAACTGAATCAACTGATTCAACCGAATATTTTGCGGTTTTCGCGCTTTGTGATATTCTGCCTGCGTTATGTCAAACGCAGCACAGGATAGTCAACAAAAAAGCGGCAATCTAAAAGTTTATGCTTTTGAAGTTTCGCGCATAAATGCGGCGACACTCGCACTTAAACTGCGCATGCTTGGCGGAGTCTCGTCTGTCCGCACAATCGCAATATCGGAAATACCGAATATTTTGTCGCAAATAGATTCCGCGCTGGCGGACGGCGTTGACAAGATTGAAATCAATGTCGGTTCGGGTGTTTGCGCCATATCTCCAGTACTTTTAAAAAATTTAAAAACGAGCCTTTCTTCATATCACGCTGTGTCGGGCGGCAGTGGCGCGCAAGTCGTCCGTAAAGGCGTTTCAACGCCGGTAAAATCCAAAGCGCCCGCGCGTGCGGCGGCATTGCCGCATTGCGCGTCAGATTTTAACGAAGAACGGGATAGGCGTATTGCGAAAGCAAGCGCCGTAAGGGCAGAGCCCTTCAATGGAAGCGGCACTGCCGCCGCCGATTTTGAAAGACAAATCTCCCGTATTGTAGGCGATGAACTGCGCAAAGCGGTAATGCCGCTCTTGGCAGAAATAGACGCCATTGCCGCTCTCGTAAAGGAGTGTGCGGCCGAATTGGCCGCCGTATCAAAAAAGTTTACAACCCGCGTGCTCATCGGAAGCGAAAAGCGGGATAGGCGTATTGCGAAAGCAAGCGCCGTAAGGGCGGAGCCCTTCAATGGAAGCGGCACTGCCGCCGAGAGCTCCATTTCCACGCGGGGCGGCCGCACGTCGGTTGTGGTTGGCCGCCGCAAGGTATCTTAACTCAAAAGAACTATGAAAATAATAATAGCATCAATATTTGCGCTGCTGCTTTTGGCAGGCTGCGCGTCAACAACGGTGACGGAATATGACGAAGCTGGAAATGTCGTCAAGGTTACGGAGAGTGACGAGAGCGCCTTCGCAATAGCCGCGCAGTCTATCCAGACAAAAGACAACATGCTCCATGCGAGCGGCTGGGCCGTCGGTGTGCAGCCGAGTGCGGGCATATATGGCGTGGGAGCATTTGACGTGCTGGCGGCCTCTATCGAGGGCGAAAGGGGTGCTGTTAACGCGGCAAGCTACGCCACAATGATAAACGCGTCAAAGGTGTCACTTGACGTGTCGGCTAACGCAGATGGCATAACGGCAAAGGCGGAGGGCAACTCTAATGCAAATGCGGCTACAACGCCTGATACAAACGCAGGCTCAGAAACGGCGGAGGGCAAATAAGATGGCTGATGAAAACCCCGTTGCACAGACTGGCAAGCAGGCCGTGGGATCCTGGCTTAAGAGCAAAGGCACGGCGATTGGCGTTGCCGTTGGAGTGGCTCTAACCTCGCTTGGAGACTACCTCTTGGGAGATACTGGGCTGATAGCATTTTGTATCGGACTCGTGAAACAGGCGATAGCGTTCTTCTGATGCGTAAGCTTTGGCAATTTGTAAAAGACCGTGTGCGCCTATGTTTCGAGCGCGGGCGTCGCGGGCTAAAAATTTTTAAAGTAAAGATAAGGTTTTAATGATTATAAAAGAGACTTTTGGCGGCGCGGCTTTGTTGGCGTCCTTTGCAGGCGTGGACGCTACTTGGCTATCCAATGCGATGATATTCATCGCTGCGGCGGCAGCCACGATTTTTTACATAAAGGGCGCTGTAAAAAAAAGCCCGCCAGACACTGAGAAATACCGCCATGTCACGGAGTGCGACAAGCTCTGCAAAGCGAACCTTGACGCCCACGAAAAACTCGACCGCGAAATGAACGAACGCCTCACCTCCATGAGCGGGCATTCCGCCGCGAGCCGGAAAGTCATATATGAAAGCGTCCGCAAACTCTCCGAAGACGTAGCCGCATTAAAGTCGTCAAACGAATACCGTACACAGCAACTCCACGCACTTGAATCAAGGATCGATAAAATTTTGGAGATTTTGAGCAAATGACTGCCGAACAAAAAATACTGTTGAGAGAAAATCTTTTAAAACAGCTTGCCGAGGCGCGCCCGTTTGGAGTGCTTGCCGCGCGGCTTTGCGTGGGCGCGCGCATGTGGAACTTTAATCTGGCGGAGTCGGAAATTAACTCCGAACTTGAAATACTCGCCCGCAAGGGCCTTGTTGAGGCCAAGTACGACGCTCTATCAATAGAGCAGGCTCCGCATTGGAAAATTAGCGATGCGGGCTTAAAAACACTCGACGAAAGGGGCTACTGATGGGCAAGTCCAAGATAGAGTCGGAACTTTCGGAAGAGCAGTTGCAAGACTTTTGCAGCCGCCTTGCAAATACGCCGAAGCTCACGCTTAAAAAGCTCCAGTCTATGGCGGCGGAGCTTGGCATTGAAGTATCGCTCATGGGTGCAAAGAGCTTCCGCGACGGCGCGTTTGCTGAACACATAGAAAAAATGCGCCGCGCAAAAGAGCTTGCACTGCAGCTCCGCGAGGTCGGCAACGCGGATGCGGCAGGATCCATAGCGGACGCCGGTGCGCTTGTGCTAATGCAGCAGGTCTATGACGCCCTCACAAAGGGAGATGAGGTTGACTTCGACGCATTTTCAAAAATAATCGCGCGCCTGCGCAGCGGCGACCACCGCCTGCGCGAAGTAAACGCAAAGCTGCGCGAGTACGAGCGCCGCGAGGCCGAATGGGAACGCAAAGAAGCCGAGCGCGAAGCGGCAAAGAAAAAAGCAATAGAAGATATACGCAGCGGCGCCGGCCTTTCCGACGAGGCTCTCGCAAAACTTGAAGCGCAAATAGGCAATTTGTAATTTGTGAAAGAAATCCGCACAGTCAAAGCCAAGAACAGGCCCAAGCTCGAGA
>UMAM01042915.1_pt1 | contig 13483 bp, 9 predicted proteins | sample 1963711 | NCBI WGS metagenome assembly UMAM01 (sample SAMEA4835916, study PRJEB28245) | human gut metagenome | biome: gut microbiome; material: fecal sample | place: Denmark | collected 2008
CGTGCCCGCGCCCGTCGCGCTCGAACCTCTTTGAAAGCCCCTCGCTGTCTTTGTATGTCTCGGGGTAGCCGTCTTTGCCGTAGCATACCTCCAAAGACCTAAGCTCCTTTCCGCCTCCATAGGCAGAAACCTTCACCGGGAATCCGTTGGAATCGTATTCTATGCGCTCCAAAACCTCGCCGGACTCGCGCGATATGCGCCTATTGTACCTGTCGTAGGAGATAGACGTCTCAAGCCCAAACCCGTCGACAAACTTTATCGGATAACCGTAAAAATTATACCCTATCTTTACCTCCCGGCAGCCGTCGCTTATCATCACGGGCCGCCGCGACGCATCATATTGTATGCTGGTTGTGCGAACTACCCGCCCCTTGGAATCAAGCTCGTTTATGCGCGAGGGTTTCATCTCCCCCTTTATATACTCAAAACTCCTCACCGGCAGCGCGTCAGGCTCGCCGGCGCCGCGTTTGCTTATCCCAATCAAATTACCGCGGCTGTCGTACTTGAAATTTATGTCGTTTTTAGCATTGTCGCGGTACCTCGTAATTTTTCCGGTATCCTTGTCGTAGCGGTAGCTTGCAAGCACGCGCTTTCTGCCGTCAACTATTTGCCTGACTTTTCCGTTGTAGGCAACGTCGTAGCGCATGAAATAATAAGTTGACATCTCCTTGCCGGAAAAATCCGTATACCGCGATATGCCCCGCTGTGAATCAAATTCATATTTGGCAACCTCCCCGCGCTTATTCGCAAGCTCTACATTGCCAAACTTGCCCGACGGATACGAATAACTGTATGAAGAATCTTTAACTATTCTGCCGGCGACGGCTTCTTTCACTATATTGGCAATATTCCTATTCGCCTTCTTTGCCGCTGCAACCCTCTTTAAATAATCTTTGCGCTGCGCAAGGCTTTCATGTTCCACGGAAATTTCGTCAACATATCTGCCTCGCTTTATGCGCGAAAGATAGCCAGCGCTATCGTAGGCAAATTCCAGCGGATTCAACCCCCGCTGTCCAACGCTTCTCAAAAATTTCGACTCTACCCGCTCTTCATTGCCAGCAAGCGTCTCAGGCAATATTTGCACCTTCCCATCGGCAAAAACAAACTTATTGCTAACCCCATTTATCAAAATTTCAGAAAGAATCTTATCTTCATTATATTTTAAAGACACAAAAGAATTTCCGCGCTGCTCCACTGAAACAATCCTGCCGTTGTCGTACCTAAATGTCAATAAATCACCAGAAGGCGCAGTTATACCCCGAAGCTTGCCCTCCAAATATACAAACTTCCATCCGCGCATATCTTTGCGCCCGTAGATTGTCCATGAGCCGCTGTCGGCGCGCCCGTTTGCTGTCCAAACCGCATAAGGCGAAAAGTAGGCGTTCTCGCGTTCCGTCTCGTTAAAGAGGCTTAAAACATCCTTAGAAGTATTGCGGCGCGAATAAAAATTCACCTTCTCGCCCCACGGGGTTGTCCATATCGCGCCGTTTTCGCTCGGAACCGCCGAACTCTCGAGCTGCGGAATTTTCCACCCAACGCCAGCAATGCCTTCGTCTTTTACAGACGAGTCATAAAATATCTGTATGGGAAGACGCAGTTCCGGAGAAAAATTTGCGGTACCGATAGTAAAACTCGAATAATAGGCGTCAGACGTGAGTGACGCCTTTCCAGCCGCATTCTTTTCTTGCAGAAAATTAACCTCCTGCCCCCATAAGCATATTGCGCATGCAAAAAACAAAAAAAGGCCGCATATTCTTTTAAGATTTTTTCATGTCTAAAATTATTTTCTTAATTAAAAGAGTAGGTCGACATTAAAATAAATATAATTTAAATGATTATTATTAATATATTCGCAATGATTAAGCAATTTAAACTTAATTGCATAAGCTAAGAATAAACTATGATTTTTATATAATTACAACATATGCCCCAGACGCGATTGCAAAACTGTAACCAAGAACAACAAACTGCTTATATATTTCTATAAAACAAGAGAGTATTTGAGGCGAATTGGCACTCTTTGGCACAGATAGAGGGTGATTGTATAACACCCATTTTTTTAATTATCGAAAAGGTGGGTAAAAAGCGGCGTTTTTCATTAATTCCATTGACTTTTAAATTGACCCGCACTAGCAGTCAATTACTTGCAAACTGGGGTGCGACCTCACAAATAAACGCAGATTCATAACTTACTGAAAATTGGCATTGACCGCGCCCGGAGTTTGACACAATGGTTTTGAGCGAAGAAGGAGGAACAAAAAAGGCGCGCGATAGGAGCGTACAAAACGGTACGTGACTATTGCGCGCCTTTTGCAGTGACGATGTTATTCGCCAAAAGCATTTGTCAAACGGAGAGAGAGGGAATTGGACAAGATTCGCAAGTCCTTAAATACCAAGAACAGAGCCTTTTCGATGGTATCGATTAGTTGCAGTTTCGTTGCAAGGTTTCACCAAATATTTTTCAAAACCGCACCGAGGATAGCTACCAAAATACCAATCTGCCATACGGCTATGCGCTTAAAGGTTTCGATTTGGGTTTTGAGTTCCACGAGTTCCGCCTTTAGTCCTTTATGTCCATTGCCAAACAAGGTTCTTTCAAGGACATCAAGGCGTTTCTCGACAAATTCAAGCTCTTTAGACTCCTCGCTCATCTCCCAATGCTAAAAGCTTTTCGAGTGATACCCGCTCCAATGTATGCCGAGATGAGGTTTGCCATAAGCTCCTTCCAGACGTCGGCGAGGTAAAATCCTTTCACATATGCCACCGCAAAGCTTTCCTTTTCGGGAATCAATCCCCAGAGCCAACCGCCGCTCTGTTCGAGAGTTTCGACAGCCACTGGTATATCCTCAAAGAAGGCGAATATAAACGGGCATAAACCAAGTATGGCAAAGGCCATAAAAAGCATAGTTCGTCTTACAAATACGCCTCCGTCTCCGCTACGAGTAAAGGCGGCATCGTGAGCGGCTACATCGGCACTCTGTTGCTTTTGTAGTGTTTCTAAAACCGCTGTAAACTTTTGGGTATTCAATGCGGATAACTGCCCGACAATCGTTACAATCAAAGTTGCAATTCCGCCTAAAATACCGCTATCCCAAAGTGAAGTTATTAGTTCCATACAAGACTACGGCGTGTCAATTTGTTGGGATTTTTTGCGCTTGGCTTCTTCTGATTTCCAAGAGGCAAGTACATCACTTTTTATAGCTTCGTTATTGGGCGGTAAGCCTTCAATACCCTTTGGAAGCGTAAAGGTTTGTCCGTGAATTCTATTGCCTTCGGGATCTATGACATCACATATATATCGTGAAGCTTCAAAACCTCTTATCCCGATAATTTGGGCAAAGTCGGTGGCGTCCTCGCCGAGTTCTACTATAGTGATATATTTATTCATGAGTTTAGTCTGTTTTGGTAAAGATTAAGTCTATCGTACCCCCACAAGAACAACTATACATAGGCATTACGTCTATACTGCTAAAATAATTGTTAATACCCTTATGCGGATAGATATTGTAAGCTATGCCCGCATTAACGGCGGATATTTGTTCTCGGCAGACTTCATAGCCGTTTATATTCATGACAAAGATATTCTTGATATCATCATCTTCCTCTTGTGAAGTATCAGCTACATTGCCATCGAATTTCAGAATTATTTGCGATAGAGCCAATCCTGCGATGGAGCTATCAAAATACTCGTAATACGAGTTGTTAAATGCAGATATTTTAATTTTATGCAGATAAGTCTTTGAACCGTCGCAAGGCAATGAATACCCATTGTAGTGTGTTAAGTTATATTTTGAAGCTCCCTTGTTTATCCAGAAGTCACATTCAGTGCTCCCATAAAAGAGAGCTTCTATTCCTTCCATGCCCCAAGCATATATATCTCTTACATAAACAGCGTCTGTAGTTTCTTCTTCTATCTTATAATAGCTAGACCTTCCCTTTAAGAGGCAAAGCTTGGGAGTACCCGTATATTTCATTCTTAGAGTGACATCTACTTCCTGCCACTCATCTTTGGGTTGGATATATCCGCTATTATCAATGTTATCGGTTTTTGATATAATAGTACCTGCTGTGCTTAAGGCATAACTCCCAAGTTTTAATTGTAGTTTAGTGACATTGGGATTTGTGGTCGGCAGATATACGTTAAATTTTATTCGATACTTTATTCCACTTGCCGAAAATGAGTTAACGGGCAGGTTGTACTCCCTTGAGTAGCTGTAAGTTAAAACCTTAAGCGAAATTTTTAGGCAGTTTGACTTATTGCCAATACTTGCGCCACCAACACATTGTATCCCCGAGTTCGAGTATGAGAATGTCGAGAGAAAGGTCGTTTTTACATCATAAAATCTTGAACTCAAAATAGTCTTAGGCGGATATTCTCCGTTCATATAGTCTTCTATGGAATAGTTCAACTTGGACGAAGTACCCTCTGCCGAAGTGAGTGGCAAAATCATCGAGCAAGAATACACAATATCCTTCTTTAATCCCTTCCAAGACAAGAAGCTCGATGCGCTGTATATGTACAATTCGTCTGGTATTGTTCCCGAGGCGACAAGCTCCAATCCCTTATAGAGCTTGAAATCTCGGTCGTCCAAAGTCATTGCTATTTTATCTCCATATTTAATTGGATTTGAAATAGGGAATAAAACTTCTCGGCTATTATCGGTACCGGTTTCACTATCGTACGAATAAATATACCCCGCGTCTAATTTGCTCCCGTCTGCTGAAATAGAGGGATAAAAGTAATTATAATCGGTATATACAGATGAAAATAATGTACCTCCTTTATCTCTCGAAAGGTATGTAGTTAGAAACGTCCATTTCTTTTCACCTTGGGGAAAGTCGTCGCCTATTCCATAGCCGTATGAACCCGATATTGAAAGAGAACCCGGAGAGATTATTCCCGAACTTCCCAAAGGGGCAAGTTCGCAAACTTGCGGGACGTCGAGATTGGCTCTTGCTTGCTCTGTATCAGCCAAGTCGGAAAGGTTTTCAGCCTTTTTTAGGTCAAGCTCGTGCTTTGAATCGACCTCAGATTTTGAATACACACTGAGATTGCTTCTTGCGGTTTCTTTATTAGCAAGGTCCGAAAGATTGGACGCCTTTTCTAAGGCCAATGCGTCTTTAGCGTCGGTTTCGGACTTCGAATATACGCCGAGGTTTGTGCGCGAAGCCACTTTGTCTGCCAAGTCTGAAAGGTTTGCGGACTTCTTTGAAAACACCTCGTCAACATAGACTTTGTCGTAAAACTGCTCTTGAAGTTCAACGGCGGGCGCGTTTTCGATGAGGTCGTTTTTTACGCGGCAGGCGGTTTGCAAAATCGTAACGATTCTGCCCGCAGTGTCGGAATATTCCACCTCCAAGAACGCGGAGATATATTCGCTCTCCTGAACGGCGTTTTCGATTGCCGTGGTGTTCAGCGGCAACACCACTTCCGCACCACCGTTCGGATTCAAAGTATAGCCTGCCGCATATGTGAGTGATTTGGGATAGCCTTTGAAACGCGCAATCGCAACTCGAAGGAAGTCGGTGCCGACTACAAGCGGCTTTACTTCGTAGAGCGATTCTCCGCCCTTTTGCAAAAGGAAGATTTCGAGCGGCTCGTTGTCGCCCTGCATAAATATGGGCGCGGGCACGCTTCTGTCGGAAGTCAAACTCTGGACAAGCTTCTTGTTCTCAACGTCTATAAAAAGAGTCATACAAGAAGCGGACTTGTCAAAATTATCAGTTGAAAAAACTTTTTGCCTCGATGCGGAAATGCCGTGCATATTGATGTAGCGGGAGCGCAACAGCGATTGGTCGCGGTGCCCCATATTTAGTTGAAGGCGCGGTAGGTCTGCGTAGTTTTTGGCGTGGAAGCTTGCGTATGTGTGGCGAAGAACGTCCTGAACCCAGCGTCCGCGAAAACCAGAATTATCGCGGATTTTGCGCCAGCGGCGTTGCCAGTCTGTCGGGCAGATTTTTTCCTCTTTTAATTCGCGTGAATGTGTTATCAAAAGTCGGTTGAGGACTGGCGGAATTTCCACTTGGCGGACACCGCCTGTCTTCGAGCACTGTGAGCGGACGGTGATTGTCTTTTCTTCGGTGTCGATGTCGCGCCAAGTGAGGCGGCGGACTTCGCGCGGGCGGATTCCAGTGTAGACCAAGAGTGCGGCAACGACGGCGTATACGGGACTTTCGCGCTGGGCGGTTTTGATTAGCCGTTTTGTTTCGGCAAGTTTCAAAGGCTGGATTTCCTTTTCGACGACTTTTTTGCGTTCGATTTGCTTTATCGGGTTTTTATCGCACCACTCGCGGCGGAGGGCGAATTCAAATAAGCCATGCAACATTGTCCGCGCTTTGTTAAATTGCTGGTTGGTATGAAACGCGGCATTCAGCCATTCCTCGCATTCCGATACGCTAAGCTCCGAAAAGTTGCGCTTGCCGAGTTCGGGCTTCGTCCGCAAAAGGCGGTTTCCGATACAGCGAATATCCCGCACTGAATCTGGACGCAAATGCTGTTTGCTTTTTAGATATAATGCAAAACCGTCGGCAAAGGTCATTTCTTTTGTGCGAATATGTTGCAACCCCATGGCAACAACTTTCGCGCAAAATTGCAGGACGGTAAGGTTAAAGTTATTGGGCTTTGCGTCTAAAATGTTTTTGGCAATTCTGGCTGCGTCTAAAACCGAAATGCCCGTTTTAGACAAAATCTTTTTGGCTGAAATATATTCTGTGTTCATCGTATTAAGAATACGATTGTCAATTTTTATTTTTCAACCACTTGAAATAAAAAGATAAAAGGCGGGCTTCAATCGGTGGATTTTCCAAGGTTTTGGTAAAACATCTTCGTTTATATTTACACATCAATTTACATTTTAGGCAGTTGAAGAATATTTGTCCGGTATCGTATTCTTAATACGATACTCATAGGCAATTTATTTAACATTCAATTTCTATGTGCGAAAAGATTGAGACCGATGTTGTTCGAAGCCGTGAATCGGAAGACAAGTTTTTGATTCACGTCTACGACCAAATGTTTGCCACAATAAACCGTATCCACAATAGCATTTGGAATATGGTTGTCATAATCGGCGGCGGAATCGGCGTTTTGAAAATCTACTCCGAATGTAGGTATAACCATACCTTCGCTTTTGCCATAATAGTATATATAACTGCGCTTTCTTGGATTTTAATGCGGCTGTATGATTTCAACTACTGGTGCAATAGAAATTTATTTATAATTAAAAATATTGAAGATAGATTTTTGGGCGTGGATGCGGAAAAAATATACGGCAATTTTCGCCCCCAAGATGTAAACAAGAAAAACGACATAAGATTCACGATAGCCTTACAAATGGTTTTTGTGTATGTTGTCCTGATAGACACACTGTGTTTTTATTTTTGTGTTAGCAGTTCGGGCTTTCGTACACAGATGAAATCGTTAACAGATTTTGCCTCCGTTTTGTGCTTTGGGATTGCTCCGTTTCTGCCGGCTTTAATTGTCTATATACGGTGCAAAGTAAAATATAAAAAAGGAATTTCATCTAAATAATATAAATTCAAAACATTAACAAAAATGAAGAAATGCATAACAATAATATCAATGCTCGCGGCAGGTTTTGCCTTTGCCGACGACGAAAATTACGACGGTAAAAGTGTAAGCGAAGACTTTAGCGGAAAGTCTATGAATTATTCAAGTTGGGTTAATGCTACCGTAAATTCTAATTTTACGGGAACAAAACTCAAAGAAAGTAATTTTACAAAGGCAAATGGAAAATCTACATTTACAAATGCGAATCTTACCGATGCGATATTTGATGGAGCGAATTTTGCAAAAAGTGATTTTTCAAATGCAACACTTACAAGAGCAAGTTTTAAAGATGCAACGCTCGCGATTGAAAGCGTTGAAGGCGTTTCTTTTAAAGGATCAAAACTGGAATACGCAAATTTCAACGGAGCTGTTTTGACTTCGGACAGAACAGCAAAAGGTGTTGATTTTTCCAATTGTAATCTTAGAAATGCTGACTTTTCAAATACTCATTTAGTGTATGGAGGCTATTTGAGAGCAATGGTTAATTTTTCAAATGCAGACCTCACAAATGCAAAATTTATAAATGCAAAATTAGCTCTTGCAGGAGTATACGGTGTTTCTCTTACATTTAATAATACTATTTTGGACAATGTTGACTTTACTGGTGCTACCCTAAGTCAAATATACGGAACATCAGTGAATTTTTCTGACTTAGTTTTACGTAATGTTAATTTCACCAATGCAATATTAGCATCAAGATCTAATATTGGAGCAAGTGGTATTGGATTAAAAAATACAAAGCTCATAAACTGTAATTTTACAGGGGCTATTATTGGAGACACTGATGCTGGAGTTGATTTTAGTAACATAGATATTTCAAATACTTCTTTTAAGGATGCTAAATTTTCTTCCGCAGTAAAGCTTACCGATTCTATAATAACAAATTCAGATTTTTCAAATGCAACAGGTCTTACAACAAGTCAGTTATCTCAAACCGCAAGTTATAAGAACAAAGATTTGAGCGGAGTAAAGTTCGACGGACTTGATTTGACTAACTGGATTTTGCGCGGGCAGAATTTGCAGAATACGAGCTTCAACGGAGCAAATCTCACTGGCGTAAATGCGCGTTATGCCGACTTGCGCGGTTCTGATTTGACTGGCATTACTGGTTCGCCTAAAACGCAAAATACAATCTGGGCGGACGGCGAAATTAAGAACTTCACAATGGAATCGGTCGACGATTCGTTGATTATTCGCAAGTATGTTCCTGCAACTTCGGACGGGGCGATGATAAATGCCAAGATTGTTGATGACGCTTCAATTTCTGGCGGGGCGGTACTCACTCTCGAACAGGGGGCGGTTCTTGAAATCGCTTCTGGCAAGACCCTTTCGGTTCTCGACAACAGCGAAATTATTTTCAATGTCGATGCCGCTGCTTCCGATTCAACAAAGATTCTGCTCGGCGAAAACTCGAAGCTCGTTTTCGGTTCGGACAGCAAAATTATAGTAAATCTCGACGGCGTAATTTCTCCCGACGATTCCTACGCGCTTTCGGTCATAGAAGTCGCGGCGGACGCCTGCATTTCGGTCGCGGACGCGATTTCGAAGGACAATCTGGTTTTGAACGTAAACGGCGAAGCGTACGACTCCGACAAGTGGGGCTTTAATTTCGACCCGACGACTGGCGCGCTGACAATCAACGTAAATGTCCCCGAGCCCACGACGGTTGCGGCGATTTTCGGCGCGGTGGCGTTGGCTTTTGCGGCATATCGCAGAAGAAAATAGCTGATAGTTGTTGCAAATAATTTCTTAGGGCTTCTCAATTAGGGAAGCTCTTTTTTTTACCACTTCCCTACTGGGCACTTTTCAGTATCGAATTTAAGCTTTAAAGACGTGCAACCGCACTTTAGGCATTTCCCCATTCCAAGGCGGGCGGAAGCCTTCCAATATTGGCATGTATCGCAAATTGCTTGGCGTTTTGCCAAGGTTTCATCGTCTGCTATCTTAAAGCCTGCACTCGCCCAACGAAAGGTAGCACTTGTAAAATTCTGGAGCATTTTAAGCATGCTCGGCGAATTTGCCTCCTGCGAATTCCCGACAATATCGTCGTATGAAAGTTCACTTATTCGCAGGTTTTGTGCCATTACAATGTGCCTATCTTCAAAGCCACCGTTGCCGCGCTTTGCATAATAACATTTGCCGTTAAATAGAGCCGCCTTATACGCGACATCTCCATTGTCGGACAAGTCATATAGGCGTTTTTTTGAAGGATTAAAAATCCAAGAGAAAATGTAGCCGCCTTTCTTCTGCCCAGATATAAGAAGTTCGTGAGGATTGTCTGGATTGTAAGATACCCTATAAAGCCATTCTACATCATTAAAATGAAAATTCTTTGTGCCTCGCACGCCGCTTATGCTTAATTCTCCGCCCCGAGTGGCGTAAACGATTTGATTTTTCCAGATGAAGCCTACATCTGCAAGGCACACTTTTTCAACTATTGGATTGTTCAAATCATCAATTCGATAAAGATAATATCTTCTATCGTCTCCAAATCCTCCCGCTATAAATGATAAATGCCATTTATCGCCCTTCCATTCGGCAGTGGGGGAACACTCTGTGGCGTCGTCTGGCAATCCTGTATTTACCCGTTCCCACTTGCCATTGTAAAAGTGATGGAGCTTCCATTTACCATTTAACATCAAACAGCAAAATGCCTTTGGTTCAAAATATGGAGCTTCCCCATAAGCTATAAAAGGCATGTGAGAGCATATTTCTTCTTTAAAATCGAACATTGTATATTCTCCTATGGCCACGATAGATCGTCTTCACAACCAACACTTGGCGTACAGCAAGGATTTGAACACCCTTGTTGAAGTTCCATAAATCCCTCGTATGTATAAGTTGATCTAAATTCGTTTGGAAGCCCTACAAGAGTTCCGCTTTCATCTATTTTCCCTCTATTGTATTCCAGAAGATAATCTCTCTCAACAAGCCTCCAATAGGTATTGGGCATTCCTATACCCGCACCTTGGTACGGCGTTAAATCCCAAACTGGATTATCACGGCTTGTTGTGTACTTTGCTATAATTCGCGTCTGACAATCGCAATTATCGTCACATCTTGCTTTTATTCTTACCATAATCAATTCCCCTCAGGACCACTCCCCACGCCGGGCGTAAGAAAATACTTAAGTATGGTTGAACCCCCTTCGCATACTTCGCACCCCTCCGACTGGAATACCGTTCCGAGAGCCTGCAAGGTAGAACTATCTGCCAGTATCGTAATACTTGCGCTTTCTCCGTTCGGAAGTACGAACTGAATTTCTGTAGGCTTCCAACCCGTCACGACTGCGTTTGAGGCATTTGAAAATACTTTGGTAGCTGTCATCATATTGCTCACGGGGTCAAAGTAGTATATCTCCGTCATAAGTTCATTGCCTTGCGCGTGTTGCAATACTTTGACATTGGCGATATTCCCATTGGCATCTACAAGCGCAACATTCACGGCTGAATCTATTGTCCGCTTAACGTAGTCAATATCTTGCCGCATATTCAAAATTGCATTTTCATTTGCGGAAATTCTACCCTCGGCATTTGCCATTCTACTTTCAAGAGAAGCAAGTGATGCACTTATTGCCGAAACATCTCCTGCATCGCCTTTATCACCTTTCGGACCTTGGATTCCTTGGGGACCTTGCGGACCAGTGTCGCCTTTTATTCCCTGAGGACCCTGCGGCCCCATTGGACCTTGTGCGCCAGTGTCTCCTTTGTCACCTTTATCTCCCTTTGGTCCTTGCGGTCCCATAGGGCCTTGTTCTCCGCCACTTCCGCCTGCGGGTCCTTGAGGTCCCATTGGCCCAGTATCCCCCTTGTCGCCTTTGTCACCCTTTGGTCCTTGAATTCCTTGAGGACCCTGCGGACCAACCTCTCCTTGGTCTCCTTTTTCTCCTTTGGGAATATTCCGAATTGCGTTCCAAAGATTGGAAATTTCCGCCCATATACGTTGGTCTTCTCCCGCAAGTTCACTTAAACGAGTTTTTATATTCTGGATTTCGATTTCAATAGCACGAAGTTCGCCTTCCGTGCCAGTTCGCCAGATTTTTAAGCCGTCAATTTCTTGGATATTGTTATTGATAATCTCGGTCTGTTTATCCAATAGGTCCGAAAGTTGCTTAACGAGATTGCGCAATTCGGTGTCGTCATAGGCTCCACTATCGACAACTCTTTCTATTATTTGGTCTCCTGTATCGCCTTTATCACCTTTATCCCCCTTGTCGCCTTTTTCTCCCTTTTCCCCATCTTGGCCATCTTTACCGTCCTCTCCCTTAGGACCTTGCGGCCCCATAGGACCGGGAATCGGCTCTGGTATATCGTCCCAAAGTGCCTTTAAGGCGGCGGCAGTGGCATTTAGATAGGCGGAAGCATTGCCTTCCGTAAGATTTCCTACAACATCGCCTATGGTTTTCCCCACAAATCCAGTGAGAGTCTCTAAAAATTTTTCTGGGTTTTCAACTGGTCCAAGATATAAGGCAAAATAGCGGACATCGGAGACTGTAAACAATATCGAGTAGAGTCCATTTTCCTCTGGGAAAGAAGTATCATCGCTATTTTTGACCTCCTTAAAAATGGCATAGCAAAGACCATATCTTGCATTCCATATCATATCTCCCGAGTGTGGACTTTGGTCGTGTGAACTGAAATAGCTTTGAATATTGCTTCGCACCACAAATGCGGGGTCGATAGATTCAAGATATTTCCGTATGGCGTCTTCTATCTGTTCCTTGTAAGGTTCAAATAGTTCTTTTATTCTCTCTGAAAGGCCGTCGGCTGTTCCAGCTTCACCAGATTTGTGAGTGCCGATGACTTGATTTAAATATGCCTGAATGTTGCTCTGATATTCCTCCGTGTCGGGCAATATATCGGCTACTATATCTTCCAAATGTTCAAGAACATCTGCGGAAATTTCCAAGGCGGAAAGCGATATGTTGTCATCAAAGTTTATATTCCAAAGTTTCACCTTTGAAGCTGACGCCATATCCAATATGGTAAGCGTCGTTCCGCCGACAGAGCGGTTCATTGTGTAGCCTACGCCATTTTGCAAACGGCACGCCTCTATCATAGAGCAAATATCGTTCATTCGCTCTGCAGTGACCTGTTCCAACAAAGGTGCGCCCGCCTTAAATCGCGGGAGTTTCTGATTTCCTAAATCCTTAAGCATTTTTTATTATTCCTAAAGAGGCGGGATTTGCTATCGCAAATATCCCTTCAGTTTTAGATTAAAGTCAGCTGTATATATATCTGTTCCACCCTTTTGGACCGCTTAAAAGGTAAGTTTCCGAAACCTTATAATTGCCGTCAGACATACTCTGGTAGGAAATTCCTGTGCACATCCACTGGCGGTTTCCGCCGACTGCGGGTAGTCCGCTGCCGCCGCCGATTGAGCCTATTCCCCCGAGGCTCGGTATTCCCCTTGAAATGTAGCCTACCGCTGCCGAATACGACGGCACGAGGTAGCTTTTCACGCCTGCCATTATTTTGCCGCCCTGCGTCTTGGAATTCCACCCTGTGAACTTCCCATCCTCGTCGAATATTCCGCAATTAGGTTTTTGAGGAGTCCCAGCCCAACTTTCAAAATTTGGGTGGCTTTCAATAGGTTCCTCGCGCATTGTGCAGGAAACTTCCACCGTGTTTTCATGCTGGTCGCTTGTTGAACTCCACGACTCGGCACCTTCGTATTGCGCAGTTATTAAAGCCCCATCGCCGTACTTTTTTATGGAAACTGATTTGCAGTATAAGCCATTCCATATAGGGTGAACGGACTTGTTTATTATAGGCGAATTTGCGCTTGCCGCCGAATATGGATAACAAAACCAAGTAGCAGAACACGTCGCAACAGAATCTTCCGATACAACTCTCTCTCCAGAATCCCTAAGAAAACAAACTTCTCCGTTTTGTAAGCGTACTTTCATTATAG
>UMAM01042930.1_pt1 | contig 13351 bp, 9 predicted proteins | sample 1963711 | NCBI WGS metagenome assembly UMAM01 (sample SAMEA4835916, study PRJEB28245) | human gut metagenome | biome: gut microbiome; material: fecal sample | place: Denmark | collected 2008
TTTTGCACCGTGTTTTAAGGGAAACGGAATGAAAATAAGGGAAAGCCTTTATTGCGGTCGGTTTTCACAGTGTCAAAACCGCATCCCCGAACCTCATTTGAAAGGTCGGGGCTGCGGTGTTCATTTATAACGAATTTTCAATCGTCCTCATCTTCATCTTCCCATGACGAAATAATATGAAGTTCTCCGCTGTCCATGTCCAGAGCCATATTGTCGCCCATGCGCATCATCATATTACCGTCGGAGTCGATTGCCATATTGTCGGAAACGGTATACGCAAAATCGCTGTCGTCATAGTCGAAGAAATGCTTACTCATAGATTTGCCTCCTCAATCTTCAATAATCTCGTATTCCACACGGGAGCCTTTGACTCTGCGGGCGTGGTAGTGTGTTCCGTTCGCTTTCCAGTGTGGGAAGTGATCTGCTTTTTCCTCGTTGGTATCACGATGGCAAATGATGATGTTTTCGAGGACATCGCAGCCGCCGGCGGAAAGCGGACGAATGTGGTCGAGCGTCGGGTGATAAGCACTGTTCGGATTCCCGCAGGCGGATTTTTTCATCAGCCGTCCGGCATAATCATACGCCTCCTGCCTCGCGCCGAACACCCGGTTCCATACGTCTATGGTCTTATGCTTTGACATTTTGAGTACCTCCTTTCAATGATTCTGCCTATATTATAGCGAACCGCTGAAAGGAATGGCAGGGTACAGATGTACCCCCCCGGCAAAGTTAGAATAAGTCGGTTATATTCCGTCCTGTTTTTTCGGCTATTAAAATGATATTTTCAAGCTTTGGGCATCTGAATTTCTTACTATTAATGTTTTTTCTCCAAGATTCAATGGCAGACACACCGAGATTTAATTTCTCTGCGGCTTCGTCAATGTTTTCAAAACTACCAAGAATAACATGGTAGCATTGATGAGCTACGGCTTCTTTATCGCATTTTTGATATCGTTCTAAAAGCGCCTGCAAGTCAAATATATCTTCGCCGGTGACTTGCTTCAGAGCATCGTATTTGTTTTCCTGCGTGACGGTTGTTCCGCTATCCGTCATCGCAACAAAGTGCACGCTTTTCCAATCGTTTGGAATAAGATACGGACTGTGTGTTGAGTAAATCACCTTGATGCCTCGGCTTTCAAGCTGGAGCAGCTCTTTCAGAACCTCTTTTTGCGCAAGGGGGTGGAGCATAGCTGCAGGCTCATCAATAAAAAACAAATCTCCGGGTTCAAGTGTATTTTTCATAAAATAATATGTGAAATACCACCGTCTGCCGGCGCTTGTCGAATTCAGGTCAACGATTTCACCGCTTTTTTCGTGCAGCAGTATTGCCGGGATTTTCCCGTCGGACTGTTCGACCGAAATGCGGTCATACATGCCGTTTTCAAATTCGGGAATGTGTTCATTGAGGGATTTTTCAAATTCATTCAATGCGGCTTCGGACAGCGAAAAATCTTTATTTTCGCTGATCTGTTTTTGAATTTCATCTTTATCGGGACCAGTATAAACTCGGTTTAGATATGTTTGTAAGATTATATGGGATCTATCGCTCCGGAAATACTCGCGCTCCTGTTTCTCTGTTTTGAAAATGACCTCGCTGCTTTCATTCCGCAGGAAAGCACATTTTGCGCCGACGCAGTTTCGGACTTCACGGATAAATTTATAAAATATACTGCTGTTATCGGGAATTATTTGGTCGTCAGTTAAGGCGGCTTTCAATCGTTTTGCCCGTTCGTCCAGCTCATGCAGCAAGGCAGTGATTTTTTCGCAGGATGCTCTTGCTGCCTTGTTGATTTTTGTGATTTCCCGCTTTATCGCTGCTTCATTGACTGTAATGAATTTTTCTTCAAAAGGTGCTAAATCGGGTTTTACAAACCTAAGTTTGAAGCAAAGCCTTTCTAAATCGCCCAACTGATAATAATCGGGAATATATCCGAATTTGAAAGTGCAATCTTCGACGCAAAAGTTTTGTATGATTGATTTTATCAGTTTTTCGGCTTGTTCCAAAACAAATTCCACTTGAAATTTGATGGCATCATAGTTTGTAGTTGAATCGTGAAAGTCAGTAATCCAGTATCCTCGCAATGGTTGTTCATTGCGTTCACCGTACACAATTTTGTTCAGCTGCTTTGTATATGTATCCAGTGCGTCTTTCAATTCGCCTGCAAGTTCGGAGATTTCGTCGATTTCCATTCTTAAAAGCGGAATTAGGCATTCCGACTCGATTCGGTTTATCTTGCAGTCCTCTCCGGAACAGGCGACAAATTCGCATTTTTCGTCAATACTTTTGCCGGGGAAAAGCCTCTCGGCATCCTCCTTTTCAAGGCGGATATGCACCTTATATTTCAGCGGCAGTTCTTTGCGCAGTCCTAAGTAATTGCCGTTTGCCTCCGCAATGGCACTCAGTGTTTCCAAAATGTTGGTTTTTCCGCTTCCGTTCTTGCCGATCAGCACGGTCGGCAATCCGTTATAAAAGTTTATTTCAACCGGTTCTTTTATCGACTTGTAATTTGTAATTTCGATTTTTGTTATTCTCATATAAACCTCCGTATGCAATTGAGGCGTGTTTTCGTTCTTACCACAGATATAACTTTGGGGAACAAATTCGCAATTCACATCTAAATATGCTCCCCAATATTGGTGCTTAGTGCCCTATGGTTTTCCAACAGCGTTCTTTCATAAAGCCCGCAATAACAGAGGAGTCTTCGCCTTCATAATACTTCACAAGCAGTTTCTTGAACTCCGGCACTTCGCTTTCGGGAATGACCAAAAAACCTCCGCCGTGAGCAATAAGATAATGATTTGCAAAGATAACGGAAGCGCGCTTATTGCCATCCAGGAATATCTGGGTCTTCATGCAGTAAAGACAAAGCCTGATGGCAATATTAACGGCATCGTCCTCTTCCTCGATGATCTCAAGAATCCTGTCTTTCACATCCGATTCATTCGGCAGGGGCGGAACATAAGACGAACCGCCTATGGTAACCGGAACACCGCGGATTCGACCGCCTTCCGCAAAAAAGCCTTCATTGACAAGCCTTGCAATATGACTGAGCATATAATAGTCGGAACGGCTGGCAACTACATCACGGTCCAGAATAAACTCCCATGCGTGTTTCAAATTCAAAATTTTCTGCACGTCGGTAGCTGTCATACCGGATACTTTTCCGTTCTCTATGATCTCTTCCGTTTGAGGAAAAGATGTTGCAACACCCTCCAAAACAGCCTGATCATAGATATTCATTTTCATATTGGCACGCGCAAAGGCAATGTTGTTTATAACATCGGCGGAAAGGTCATCCTCGGAATAACCGGCTGCGGCAAGCTGCTTTTCGATGCTGCGAAGCGACCTTCTGATTTCACGGGCTTCTCTGGCATTGCGCAAAAGCAGATTATACAGTTCTTCGGTATATGCGCCTACATAAGTAGATGTCAGTTTTCCTGCTACACGTTTTCTCACATAAAGGTATTGCCCATCGCCGCGCTTTTTGATTTCGGGCGTGCCGTCATAGGGCATTAAGTTCAGTCTGGCATTGAGGTCGGCTCGACTTCTGAGCAATTCCTGTATTTCACTATATTGTACTGCCATTGCAGCCCCTCCTTTTGGGGAACAATTCTTTCGGTTATTATATCAAATCGTTCCCCAACAGTCAATAAGTATTGGGGAACATTTTTGAAAAATAATCTTTAATTTTTATCCCCAATTTTACGAATACACAATATAGTATGCCCTGATTTCGGAAGCAGCAGAAAATATGATTCTGTTTAGCAGTTCTAAAACTTTTTGCAGTTTTCCAACGAGGACTTCTTCGGCAGAAAAATAAAAAAGTACGGTATCATAAAACCGTCGATTTAGTAAGATGCGATTACATTACGGCAAGAAACAAAGAGGACGCACAGTACATTTTTCTTTCTGCCGGTTTGAACCCCGACCGCTAAAATCAACACATGACTTTTTGTGCGGTTGCCCGCAACCGGGTATTTTGAAAATCGGCAAATTTCTGTCTGGCGAAAATTATTCTAACGCCGCAAAAAATACGCAAGCCTTAAAAAGCCTTATTTCATGCGGTGTTTGGCGGTTTTTAATTCTAATATTCACGGCAGAAAAAGAGCATAAAAGCGGCTCAAAATGCATCTGAAAAGCAAAAAATCAAGGTCAGAGAATTTTTACCGAATAGAAAGAACCCTTGAAAACACTGGGTTTTCAAGGGTTCCGTTGGCGGAGAGGATGGGATTCGAACCCATGTGACGTTGCCGTCAAACTGATTTCGAGTCAAGTTGCCAAAACCGAACCTGGCGGAATTTGACAGAAGATAACGGCAAATGCGAGAACCCCGAAAACGCCCTGTTTTCAAGGCTTTCCGCACCCGTTCGCATCGAAAAAGCAGTAAAAATCCGAGTCCGAAAGTCTCCTCCGATTTCGCCGAGTTCTAACGGATTTTCGGAAAAGCCTATTAGAATTTTTGATAGAACCGAGCGATTTTTCGTCCCAAAATCACGCTTTTGGCAGTGCGTGAAAAGACCCGGTTATGCCGGACTGCACCCAAAGTCGTGTAGGCAAATGCCGGGTCGGAATTAAAACTGCCGTTATCGGCAAAAATATATGTGAATGTAGGTTTTGAGAGATTGATTTTTTGCCGATAATGTGGTATACTGATACCAGTAACTTCGGAGGGCAAAATGATGAAATATTTATCCGTAAAAGAGATAGCGGCGCTTTGGAACACCTCCGAGCGCAGCGTCCGCAACTACTGCGCGGCAGGCCGTGTCCCGGGCGCTTTTCTGACGGGCAAGACCTGGAACATTCCCGAAAATGCCGAGAAGCCCGAACGGAGCAATAAAAGCAAACCCGCGCCGCAGACTTTGGCTGACATTCTCAAAGAGGAAAAGCGCAGTCAGACTCACGGCGGAATTTATCATAAGGTGCAGGTGGAGCTGACCTATAACTCCAATCACATGGAGGGCAGCCGCCTGACCCACGAGCAGACGCGCTTTATTTTTGAAACAAACACCGTCGGCATCACCGAGGAAGGCGTGCGGGTGGACGATATCATCGAAACCGCCAATCACTTCCGCTGTATTGATGAGGTCATCGAAAGCGCAAAATCGCGGCTCAGCGAAAAATTCATCAAGCACCTGCATTTTATTCTGAAAACCGGAACAAGCGACGCAAGGAAAGATTGGTTTGCCGTCGGCGATTACAAGAAGCCGCCGAATGAGGTCGCCGGGCGGGAAACAACCTTGCCCGATAAAGTATCGGCGGAAATGAAAAGACTGCTCGATGAGTATAACGGCAAGGAAACGGTGACGCTCGAAGATATTCTTGCGTTCCATGTGCGATTTGAGCGCATCCATCCATTCCAGGACGGCAACGGGCGTGTCGGGCGGCTGATCCTGCTCAAGGAATGCCTGAAACACAATATCGTGCCGTTCATTATTGAGGACAGCATAAAAATGTTCTATTATCGCGGACTTCGGGAGTGGGATTGGGAAAAAGGCTACCTGACCGACACCTGCCTGTCGGCGCAGGATACCTTCAAGAAATACCTGGATTATTTCAGAATACCGTATGAAAACTGAAAACCTCACGCACAGCTTTGAATGAACCGTGCGTGAGGTTTTCTGTCTTAGGCGCAATATCGAAACTTTTTATATCATTTCGTGTCCATCGATTCCTTGTGAACATATCAGATTAAATTATTTAAAAACCGTGTTCTGCAAAGGTGAGGACTCGTCATCCAAAACATGGGAACTAACAATTTGACTGCCAGCGTACATAAGATATTTTATACCGCTTGCGATAGCCATTTCCTCAGCGGCTGCCTGTTTTGCCTTTACCACAGCATCATCGATCTTATTGTCACCCTTGACCTCGATAAGCTGATAGGAGCCATCCGTCATCTTTGCAAGGAAGTCGGGATAGTACTGGCGGATTCTGCCGGACTCCGGGTCGTAGTAGTGGACAGAGAGATCGCCCTGGTTGGAGGTAAACATACCTGTGAAGTACACCTCCGCGACCTTGCCGCTCGTGATGTACTGCATAAAGCATTCCTTCTCCGGCTTTGAGTCAAAGCAATAGGTGTCGGCGTGGAAGCTCTTTGCGATTTCTTCGGGTTTAAAGCCGGGATAATGGTTTGTAAGCACAAGGTCGTCCTTTGCGGAGAACTCATAGTATCCGGCATCCTTAGGCTCGTGCAGCAGTACCAGTTCTTTGTCCTCGGTTTTCAGTTCCGAAGTGACATCAAACAGCGCATGGAATACGGCAGGAATGATATAGTCATCCAAAACGGCGTTATAGCGGTTGACCGCCTCAAGAACCGCATCGATCCCGTCAACGGATTCTCGGAGAATTCTGGCGGCGAGAATGCAGGAAATATTCAGATAGCGGGCCACTTCTCCGGCGAGGGAAAACTCGCTGTAACGCATATTGTCCTTGAGATGGTCGATATTCTTCTCTTTGACGGTAGTGTCACGGGCAAGGCTGTCTCGCTCGTACATGATGCTGGCATACTTGGAGAGGTCTGCGTCCACCAGTTTGAAATCTACCGGCTCGGAGTATTCCTTTTCATGGAGCGTATACTCGTGCCATACCCGCTTGAGCGTGATCGTCCTCGGAGGCGGAAGCACCCGTACCTGGTATTTGTGCCGGTCATCGTTGGAGGGATTCTTGATGTCTTTGATCTCCATATTGAAGTTCTTGTGGAGCTCATCATCCAGAGTGTCGTAGTTCTCTTTGGAGAGAAATACAGTGGCAGTCAAGCGCTCGTCTGTGATTGCACGGAGACAGCGCATCGTAGCCTGGAGAACGAATATTTTCGACTTCGGACTGCGGAAAAGTGCCACGCCGAAGAGAGAGCGGCAGTTCCAGCCTTCTTTGCCTTTCTCGACAAGGATAATAAACTGTTTTTCGTTTCCTTCCGAGCCGGGGACATCAAGATTGTTGAAATCTCTGATGTCATCGTTTTTCGTATACTTCGCGTCGCCGACATTCAGCAGAATCTTTGATGCAGGAATGCCGAGGTCTGCCAGGATCTTCTCCAGAACCGGCTTGACTTCCGTTGCCGCCTCTTCTACGCCGGAAGCATAGATTGCGAGTTTCGGATTCAGTCCTTCGTAGGTCTTCCCACCGTACCGTTCCCAGAAGGTTCTCACTACTGCGGTCAGGAACTCCTCGTTCTTGACATTTTCAAAGCCGATGGGATCAGCGTCTTTCAGGAAGCCGTTCCAGATGGATTCACGCAGACCGTATGCGTAGACGACCTCTGGTAGGAGCTGGTTCTTGACATACGGTGTACCGGTATAGTTATAGCAGGCCACGATGGTGGTGTTTTCCGCAAGCAGATTGATGGTGTCTCGCAGGCTGGTCTTATTGGCACCGCTCGACCTGATCTGTTTTTCCAGATCTGCACCGAAAAGGTGGTGCGCCTCATCGACATAAACGCCGAGCTGCGGCAGTCGGCAGAGCTTCTTGAAACGCTGATTGTCCATAAGCGTGGTGTCATCCCACGCATCATTGTCATCGTTGTCTGCACCGTATACAGCAGAAAGCAGCGATCCGGCACCGGCAAAGAGCGTCTCTGTAGGCGTCGATTCCTTGCGCTTTTTCTTTACGATGATCTTCTGCGTATTGGAAATGATAATATTGAAATCCGAGTCATCAATAGTGTGCAGAATCGTTCCGGTCTCGTCAAGAAAGTGAAATTTGATGTTGGAATCGAGCACACGGGCATACTCCGGCGGCACGACCTTCGTTTTGTCAAAGGTCATGATCTCACGGAGCGACTGGAGGACGGTCTTATCCGGTGCGAAGACCAGCGCATTGTGGCAGAACCGTTTGTCCCTCGGATACTTTTTCGCAAGCAGAAATTCATAGAAGATGCAGGTGGCCATGAGGATGGTTTTGCCAAGTCCCATCGTGAGTGCGTAGATATAGTTCGGATAACTCTCCCGGTACTTCTTCATCTGCTTGAAGAGCGTGTCGGTCTGCTTTTCGGTCAGATCGACACCGAGCCGGATTTGACCTCCCTTATCCACGGAATAATAGGATGCGTCGGAGAAGCGATCTCTTCTGTGACGCCAGTCGTCGAACATCTCATAGACCTGCTTGTTATTCATGAATTCCTTCACAAAAACATACATCTCCAACGCCTCAAACTGCGGCTTCCGCAGAAAGGCGTGGGGATTCTCCTCGCCGTCGTTATAGGCGAGGAATTTTCTCGTGAGGTCATTATAACGGGAGCGAATCTTTCCTCGGTTCGTAGAGTAGTAATACCACAGCTGCTCGTTGAAGGAAAAATTCGGATCAAATCCTGCAGGCATTTAACGCACCTCCACTTCCAGCGACTCGGAGAGCAGGTCGGTGATCTTGACTTTGATGGTGCCGGAGCCTTCCGGAATATCGTAGATACCCTTTACCAGTTCATTCTTGCCGGGAACATCAGTCACGGCAGGCTGCATGACCACGCCGTCGTAGTTCCAGTCGATCATGACGGAGTCAACCAGCTGACGCCAGTCCTCCACGTACTCTTTCTGTAGGGAGAGCTTCTGCATCAGGTTCATCGGATAGAACGCACGGATGACCAGCTTGCCTCCTTCGCGGACGATCTCTGCCTCGGAGTCGCGCTTCAGCTGAAGGTCGGCTTTATCGCGGAGAATGTCCATGATCTGGATGTCCACCTTATAATCGGTCAGTTCCTGTTCCATTGCGCCTTTCAGGTCAGGCTCGTGTCCCATGCAGACGATGGTGATGCGCTCCACGGGCTGATTCGGATTCTCCTCCTTGCGCTTTTCATAGGTTTTATACGGAAGGTTCGCAAGAAGCTCCTTCAAGTCTGCCTTGGTGGCAATGCGGTTGACCGGCATGATCTTCACCATCCTGCCGTCCAGTTCACCGTCCCAGACATCACTCTGCGGGAACGGCTGGATCTCCAGTGCTGCGATCAGCAGATCACGGGCTTCCACGGGGTTGCGGAAGAAGTCATAGTTGTTGACATTGTAGACCTCGAAACCGATGTATTTCGTGTCATCGGCCGATCCCATACTGGTCTGGCTTTCTTCCAGTTCTTTTGCTACAGAAAGCAGACGCTTGGTGGTAGTCTGGATCGCACCGAGGTTGATGTCTGCACCGATAAAGCGCCTGCCCAGTTTCATGGCAACTGCCTGCGTGGTTCCGCTGCCCATGAAGCAGTCAAAAACAAGGTCGCCAGGATTAGTCGAGGCTTTAATGATGCGCTCGATAAGCGCTTCTGGCTTTTGCGTTGGATAATTCTGGCGCTCTTTTGCAACTGGATTTACAGGAGGAATGTCGGTCCAAACGGAATCAATAATATCTCCTTCAACCTCATCTAAGTAGATTATTCGGGTACCTCCGCCTGTTGGATTGACATCATCTCTATAAAGGCGCCCATTTTCATCCTTCTTGAAACGTTTAATATACTCCGCAGAATGAGGCTTATATTGAACATTCCAAGTGTAATCAGGACTCTTTGTGTAAGAGAAAATCAGGTCGTGTTTCTGAGGGAACTTTTTGGAAGTTGCCCGTTTGAATCCAAAATAACTCCATACAATTTCATTTCTAAAGCTATCTGCTCCAAAAACCTCGTCTAACAGAAGTCTGAGATAAGCTGATCTGTGCCAATCGCAGTGAAGATAAATACTACCCCTTTCACTTAACAATTCACGCATGATAAGCAATCTCTCATACATAAACTGAAGATATTCGTCATTCGTCCAAATATCCCCATACTGCTTTTCCTCAAACGAGGAACTGTCACTTTCGGCTTTTCCAACACCTTTGAGATCGATTTTCTTTTTATAGTCTGCCTTGCTGTCGAACGGAGGATCAATATAGATGAGGTCGATTTTTCCACGATACTCCTTCAGCAGATGGCTCATAACCTGGAGATTGTCACCCCAGAAAATCTTGTTGATCCAGCCGTTCTGCTCCTCGCCGTAGGACTCCCGCAGCTGCGCAGGGTAGTACTGTGTGGAGCGGTATGGGCGCTTGCCCGTCCAGCGGAGCTCTGGGAACCCCTTTATCGTCGGTCTCTGTTCAAATTCAAAAGTAAGCTGCTCATCCATGGTGGTTGTCCTCCATTTTATCGTTTCTTGCGTCATATCCGTATTTCGCGGCTATAGTTGTTATTTCTGCAGCTCTGATAGGAACGAGCTGCCGTTCCTCATATAAATCTCTGCCAAGCAGACCGTGAAGTACGATGTACTTATCCGTTTCGAGCAGGTTTGGATTCTCGCTCAAAAGGGAATTTACCCGTTCCAGCATAGCCGGGTTTGTCAGCTGTGCTAAAGTCGCATCAATGTCCATCTCTCCGGCATCGTAGAGTTTCTTTAGGCTGCTCAACATTCCGAGCCAATGATACAGGACTTTTCGCTTTTCGGCATAGGCTTCTTCCTGTGTCATCTTTGTGGTAGCTTTCGGCTGTCTTACAGCAACATCCGTACTTGCTTTTGATTTCGCAAGGACTGCATCTGCTTTCAGTTCTTTTGATGTAAGAGCTTCTTTTGTGCGGCGGTAGAACGGAACGATATGCTCATGCCACACATTCGGAAGCACTTCATAAAAGAAGATGTCAACGGCTCTATCAACGATGATTTCAGTGGCTTCCATCGCCGTGTCCCGGACGGTGTCTTTGATGTAGTCCTTAACAGGAGAACTTTTTCTGACGGGGTCAGCGGGCGGTGCAGAAGTTCTCTGCTGAACCATAGGTGTGTTTTCTACATAGTGTTTCAGTTCCCTCAGAACCCTGTGGGGCTTGCGATTCATGAGCCGTCCGTATTCATCAATAAAAGCCTCGTCACGTTTCCATTTCGCAAAAAGCTCATCATCGGGAATGATATATATGATATTATCTTTCCTAACCCTATGTTCAGCCATACCACAGCCCCCTTCTTTATTTGTTTCTGCAATAGAACCGGAAGTCACAGCCAGCACAGACCTTCGGGTCATCGGCACAGTGCCGGAAATCCTTTTTCATGATCTTATGTACCGTATCATCGAACGACGCCAGCGTTCCTTCCACGGCAGACTTCGTATACGGATATGTGATCGTCGGTACGCCGCCGTCCTCTCCGGTATAGTAGATGTGCATCTTACTGACCTTCCGCCCGGTACGCTCCTCCACGAGATGGGCATAGATATGAAGCTGCCGACGGTACCGCTCAAGCCGATCCCGCATTTTCTCCATATCCGGTTTCCGTTCGGCTTTGAAATCCACGATCTCGACCGTGTCGCCCTCGCCGCGGATCAGGTCGACCTTGCCTTCAATGATGTAATCCGGCTTCACCAGAGAAACGTCCACCTCCGCCTGCTGGATGGCCGACCAGTCGCCGTGCTGCCGCTCTACATAGCGGAGCACCTGCTTCAATGCTGCCTCGCGCTGAGGACCGGCGAGGTAGGTGTGCTCGGTTTTTGTCAGCGACACATAGTTGGAGGCAAACCAACGGTTCACGTTTTCCTCGGTGATCGTCTGCTCCTCGTGCCGGAGTGCGGCGCGGTGAACATCCTCTATCGTCTCATGGACGAGCGTACCGAAGAGCATAGCGTTGGCACGGACAGGCATGAACTCCAGCTCGCGGTAGAACTTGTACTGCAGGGCGCAGGTCTCATACACTGTGATGTGCGATGTGAACGAGTATGTGTTCTTAACATTCACGGCCTTCACGGACTTGAAGTTGAACTCTTGGATGTCAAATGCCTCACTGTCCACAGACTGGAGCTCATCATAAACCTCTTTAAAGTAAGCGCTGGGTGTCCGCTTGTCCTCATTGCAGGTCAGTATCAACAGATCCTGCGCACGGGAGAAAGCCGTGTAGTATAGACGCCAGAAATCAAAGAATTTTGTGACCTCATACGGCTCAAATGCCGGGCGCTTGAAGTAGCGATTCTCTATCGTCATCATGAGATCATTTGTGGTTTTTCTCGGCACGTTTGCCAGAGAATCCACAAAAACAATCGGGAACTCCATCCCTTTGGACTGGTGGATCGTAAGGAATGAGACGCAGCCGCTCGGCGCATACTCGGAATCATCCTCATACTCCGTGATACCGCCGTCATAGAGCAGACGGAGATACAGATTAAAGAGAAGTTCCGTATTGGCATCGATGCCGCGCTTCCCGCGATACTTGTCGGCCGATAAGACATCCACCCGGTGGAGATATTCAAATTTTCCGATAATCTGTGTCAGCTTTGCCAGATTTCGAGCCGGCCGGATATCGACAACGCCGACATCCATATCTGTGTCCAGGATACCGGAAAAGGGCTGAAACTCAAACATCTGATACATGAGCCCACAGTAGGCGTAGTCCGTTGCGCCGGTCAGACTTACATGGTCTTTTCCTCGGCGGCGTATCCATTTCAGCAGGTCGGTGTGCTCCGGCTGTGTCAGATACTCATTCGCCAACATGATGCAGTTCCGATAATAGGTCAGGTGCTCCGGCTGTAAAAAGGTATACTCACCGTTTTCCAAACCCTGTACATAGAACGGGAACATCAACATGAGGCAACCGAGCGCCAGTCGTATTTCGTCACGCTGGAAAAACATATCCGAACGCGGCGAGTAAACATTGATATGGTTCTCCTCAAGAAAACGGGCAAGCGCAGTCACCCTCGGATGTTTGACTGAGTTGAAGAGAAACGCTATCTGATTATAGTCCGTCAGTTTTCCGGATGCTTTCAGATCGTTGATAAACTGCAGGATCTTCTCGTGCCATTCGTCCTCGTCATCCACACCGGCCAATTTCACGACTGCAGGGCTGTGAAGCGAAGTTTTTTCATGAGGTTCAATGCGCTTTTCGTATCTGAAATTCTCCCAGCGGAACTTAAACTTCGCACCGTCTGTGGTACCCATCCATCGGTTATAAAAATCGACGATGTCGCTGTTGGAACGATAGTTGATGACCAGTGGGATGATACGGCATTCGCCATCGGCAAACTTCTGTGGAAACTCCAGGATGTTTCGGATGGTCGCACCGCGGAAACGGTACAGGCCCTGGTCATCGTCTCCGACCACGCAGATATTCTTCCTTTCACCGGCGAGGAGAAACACGAGCTGCTCCTGGATATAGTTCGTGTCCTGGTATTCATCGACCATGATATGCGTGATCGCAGAGCGGAGCTCGTTCAGAATGTCCTCGTTATCGCAGAGAAGCCGATATGCCTCTATCTGGATGGAGGAGAAATCCATCAGATTCGCTTCCGTAAGAATTGTGCGATATTCCTGAAGCATCCGACCGAGTGATGCAATCGATGGGTCACGGTCAGACATCAGTTCCTCCGGCGAAACCAATTCTTCGGAAAGGTTGTTTACAAAGTTGCAGATTGTTTCGGCTTGCTTCCATG
>UMAM01012342.1_pt1 | contig 13344 bp, 20 predicted proteins | sample 1963711 | NCBI WGS metagenome assembly UMAM01 (sample SAMEA4835916, study PRJEB28245) | human gut metagenome | biome: gut microbiome; material: fecal sample | place: Denmark | collected 2008
CCCCCCCAAAGCACATACACTGCCGCCCCCCCAGAGAAGACTGCGCAAGACTAACGAGTGGGGCGTGCTTTACTTTATTACACTAAAGTAATAAAGTGGGCGGGCATAAAGAAACCCTAGGGGGTTAGCCTAGGGTCTAGAACATTTGGTCAGTTGAGTAAGGAGTAAGCCTTTGCTTTTCTGTGCACTCGCTTTTTCGTATTGCTAACACATTGTCGGGTGTTTTTTTGAATGCGTGAGATTTCTGCACCGTCATATCCTGCCTCAATAAGCTTGATTGTTTCAGATTCGATTTGCGTAAGTGTTCCGAAAAATCTCTTCAATATTTCTGTGGTTTCAAATTTGCGGGCGATATCGGGGGTTGTCTGCCATTCTTCTCTAAAGAAGGTTTCTATATATGCATCAAACGGCCGATGTTTTTTGCTGTAATAAGAGATGTGAGCATTTTGTCGAATGGCTGTATTCATGTAGGCTGCGCCTGTTGAGCGTAGAGTGCCTCGGCGAATGTGTTTCCAAATCTCCAGCCACACATCCTGCATATAATCCTCGTTTCCGTAGCAGTAATAGTAGACGGTCGGGTTGTACTTTTTGTAAAGCTCTTCAAAAACAGCATATTCGTCCATAAGCTAATCCTCAATTCTAAAGCCTGCATCAGAGAGCTTTTCGGCTTGACCGATTAAGTCAAACGGCAGTCCGTTAGACGGTAAATGACAAGATTCTGTTTGCACCCAGCCTTTAAGATTACCGACAACTCTTACAAGTCCGTCGGGTTTTCCAAATTTGCCTTGAATGTCTGCCAGGTTGTGCGATATTAGCTGTGTTACGACTATATTACTGCCTAATCCAGCCTGTAACTCTGCTGAATTACCTATAGAACCGACGGAACTTTGTGCTCCATTTTCGTAATCAAATTTAAAATCTAATGCTTGATTAACAGCATTTTTGCCGATGTTAAACATATTCTGAAATGTGCTTGCTACACTAAGAGGATTCATTGTGGCTACAGATGTAACAAAGTTTACAGCACTTGAAAACAATCCTGTAGTTAATTGATCAAATCGTTGTACTGAACTATCATAGTTAATAGGGAACGATAACGGTATTGGAGCTCGTAAGTAATAGTCCGGTTGTGTCACACCATTTACTGTTAGATATATCAGCTGCGTACCTCCTTGGAAATCATAAGCTACTCTATACCCTAAAGAAGTTATGTCTTGATTCTTACTAACATCAGAATATTTAAAAGTAAAATCACCACAATTTGCTACATGAACTTTAAATATAGCATTCTGTCTGATTGATGTTAGCGGGAAGTATATGCTTGCCGCTACTTCTTTGGTAACGTCTTCGTAGTTATTCTTCGCATTTGTTATTTTTTTGGTAAGGTAAACTATATCCTGGTCTTCTATCCTTTTGTAGAGTTCACTCTCCGATGTGATGGTTTTGCCAGCCCTCGCACATAAATAAATATTGTTACCTCCGTAATCTCCTAGATTTGTGGGTAAAGTTAAGGTTGGCACTAAATAAAAACCTAATATAGACGGAATATATTTATTTTGGTCTGCATCAGGAAGTTTATATATTATTTTTATAAATTTTTTAAAATCATCGAGAGACTCGAATACATAACAGGTAGTTGTTGTTGGATATACCGTGGTATTAGAAACCTCTGGAATAAAATCACGACAAGCTACAACAATTGATAAAGGTTGTCGTAGAGAGGAAAGAGGAAAAAATAGTCTGTCCTTACCTTCCTTATATACAGCTCTATCATCAAATAACAAATTATCCCCACTATCACTATATTTACAAACATTACCGACATTAAAGCATCCTGCATACCATGCGGTTGTAAGTGGGTCGGTAGTTATTTGGTAAGAGTATATGCCTTTTGAATCGGTCAAAACATCAACATATCCGTAGTAATCGTGGCTGTTGTAAGTAAATTTTGCATAATTTACATCAAGCAGCACATCGAGACGGAAGGTAGCCCCCGCAGGGTCAAAAGACCCATAGGGGATTACCTCTTTATCATAAACGACCGTGTTACTTTTCAATAGTTTGTTGGCTGTGTCCGAATCTCCGATATAACGGTAAAGTGTTACTTTCATTAGGCTTTCCACGCTCCATTAATCATATTATTATGAGCTGTTCCACCCGTATTAGTAAGAGTTTGTGTTATTAAGTTGTTGATTATAGGATTACCAGCTTTATCAGTATAAATAAACATTTTATTAACAGTATTATCAGATATAACGCAATCTTTTTGTCCAGACGCACGAATATCAGCATCACTTGTATCAACATTCTTTTCAGCATTAGAAATACAATGATTGCCGACTACAGATATACCACTATTATCTACTAACGATATACCACTACGACCGCAATTACTAATTATATTTCCGGTAATAACATTATTATTACCACGGATTATAATACCATCTGCTGAAGCATTCCATATCTGATTACTATTAATTACACTATTAGTACCATTATAGCTAATAGCAGTACATCTATAACTATTAGCAACAGTTACAGTAGCTACTTTAGTCGCACAGTTAATACTATTATTAGTAATAATATTGCCAGCATATTTTGCGGTAGTAGCTGCGTTTGAATCAGTTCCAAGTGAAAAGAAGTTAAATACACCGTAAGATGTATTATCACTAATTACTGTTGAACTAATACCTACACTTCTAATAGCTGTATTTATATTAGCAAAAGTATTCCCGATTATCTTACAGTGTGCTATTGTATTACCTTGTTTATTATGATTACCTATAGCAGCTGGGAATGTATCTGCTCCACGCTCAGCAGTATAGCTTTGCGGATTCTCAAATTGGTTATTAGTTATTACTATAGCCGCACTTGCTGTATTATCCCAAGGTCCACCAATTGGCGGGAAAGCTCCAGCATCACTCGCAATATCTAATTGAAGCATTTCTGAACCAGCAGGATAATTATAGAAATAACAGCTATCAACTATACAGCCATAACAACCACAAAATTCTATAAAGTGTCCACCAGTATTAAGAAGTGAATGGAAAGTACAATCTTTAATGATTATATGTCTACTGTGTAAGAATCCAAGTGTTTCAGTAGATGAACCTGCTTGAGCATTTGAACAATTAAAGGTAAATCCCAATATGGTTATATTTTCATTAGCGTTCCAACCACCTATAGTGCCATCAGAATTATTCATAAATAATACAAGTCTATCTAATGTAGGCGGCATATTTATTGTTGCGCCATAACCAATAAGTATTTTATTGCTAGGTATAGTCTTTGTTGTGGTTATATTATCGTAAGTACCTGTTGCGAATATAATCTTATTTATACCCGCTGTATTTATCTTCTGTTGAACAACAGCATCTGTATCAGTTGGATAAACTATAATGAATTTATCTTTAAAGCTATTGAGGTCAGTTACATCAGTTTTTAATTCTTCTACTTCTTTTTGAAGTTCTGCAATAGCCTTCTGCTCAGGCGTTTCGCCGCCATAAGCTACATCTCTGTAATAATGCGTTCCGACACAATCCATGGTTATTACTCACCTTCTATATCTAATTTGTTTTCGATTTTATCTAACCGCCCACACACGCTGTGCAGAGCCTCGGTTATTTTTTCCATAACTTCAACATTTTTCTTTTGGTTAACCAAGTGGTCGTAAATGACCACTGCCACACACACAATACCTATACCATTGTCGGTTATCATTTTAATAATTTCTTCCATTGTTTAGCCTCCTATAAAACCAACATGAAAAATTCGTTAAACTCTTTAATGTAAAGCTCTTTGAGCCGGGAGAGCTGCCGCCGGAGTTCAATTTCGCTCTCCAACATCTGTTGTGAAGTGGTAACACCGATATTTCCGTGAATATGCGCAGCGTGCTTTCGGTCGCTTTTAGCTGTGGAAGAGGCTACACCGTTGCCGTCACTTGCTGCCACTTGCTTTTTAAGCGGCGCTTCCATCGGAAATTCAAAAGCATTACTTTCAGACGAAGAAGAGCTACTCCCCGCCGTGCTGTCATTGTCGGTTGAATCTTCGTATCGGTCATAGTTTTCGATTGGCTCATATTTGATTTTTGCAACCTCGCCCATTTTGTTCCAAAACTCGGCAATAAGGTCGGCTTTGTTTTGCATTTGAGCAATCATCATTTCCTCGTTCGGAAATGCCATGTCCTGCGTTAAATAAAAGGTCTTCATAAGCATTCGCATTTCGCTATCGGTTACCCAGTTAAGACCAAATTTGAGCGGCAGGAATATCGATTGATGATTAATCACCATATTGCTCGTTGGGTAGTCCTTCATCGCCCGTCACCTCCTCTATGTTAATATTTTCGTGTCTTAAATCAACGGTTATCTCCGTCTCGAAAATTTCCGAGGCAAGCTTCGCCGCCTCTTGCCGAGGCTCGAGCCAGTAAACGCGGTTAATCATTATTTGTTGATTATTTGAGTTAACCTCCGAAGAGAGGTTGCGCTCATGTTTAATCATATTTGCACCACTCGAATTAACTCCGAATGTGGTATAAAAATCGTTGAGAATTTCGCGCATATTTTCAAGGTATTTATCCGCCAAATACTCGCTGGGTGTAGAATAGACCGGGACACGGTTTCCGCTGTCATTACTCATTATTTGGCTGAAAATGTCGGGTTTTTGAATGACCGCCAGTTTCCCGCCGTCAATATCGTCAACCATTTTTCTTATAGCTTGCGCTTGTGCATCCGTCTCCGCCTGAAAGACCTTCGCCATGCGGTTATTTGAAAGTGAGACATTCAACGAAATTTGAACCTTAGCCAGCTGTGTGGCATAGTATTTAATTGTACTGATTGTTGGCAAGGCAAATTTGTTGTTGCGAATCCATACACAATCTTTGTTAACCGTGCCCGTGAGATTGCCTAATACGGGATTGGCGGCAAGTAGTGTTGTTGGGAAATTGTAAGGGTCTAGCCCGATTCGAGAACATCTTAAACCCCTTAACCGCCCCTCTTTGTCACGAATAAAAGCCGCTTCACCTTGACTCATCAGCGCCCACTCTAAATAATCAGCGTTCAAAGATGCGTCCTTGCCTTCAAAGTTTTTGCCTTTCCATTCGTAAAGGCTCATGACCCTATTCCATAGCATTTCAAACCAGTAGCATTGACATATGCCCTCGGGCGTTTTACATCCCCGGTAAGGATTGCAGGAATCTAATATCGCGCTCATTTAATCATCTCCTTTAAAGAAAGGGCAGGGATTTCTCCCCGCCCTCGATGGGGGTTATTCAAGAGTAAAAATAACCGCGTTTGCGCTTTTAAGTCTTACAAGCTTGCCCTGATAATTCATGAAGATATTGTAGTATTCCCCTGCCGCATTAAACGGAGTTGTACGGGTTGCTTCGTGGGTTACATATTCGCCCATCGCCATTTCGTCAAAGAGGACAGCCACGGTCGGAGCGGTCGAAGTCTGCGCATTTCCATCGTCAAAATTGGAAACCTCTGTGTAAGAGGAAGCTGCACGCAGATAGGTTTTCCCGGTTGCAATAACATAGTAGTAAGTCCCAACGACCGTTCCGCGGTCTGCATCGGTGTTGACTACAACAAGATTTTTGCCGCTCTGCAAGAACCACGCGACATAAGGGTCTTTTTCCTGCTGCCAAAACTCAATTGTTTCGTGCATCGGAAGCACCGTTGCATCGGGCGAGAATGTCGTCTTAAACGCTACAATGCTGTCGGCGAGGGATTCAAGGCAAATGAGCTTTTTGCTTCCTTCGGGCGTAAAGGTTTTGATTGTACCGTCGTTGAAGCTCTGCGAGGGTGTGGAAAGCTTTTTGTGGATTTTGTTGATTATCATTATCGCAAATTTTATGAAATTGGAATCATACATTGCATTTGCTTTATCAACAAATCCTGCATCGCCGGTTTTGTAGCCGTAAACAGTATTGTAAAGCGTGCAAAGCGGATAACGCTGCGCGAGGCCGTCGGGAGTGGTTGCGGCGGTTGCGGCGGACAAATCTTTTATTTCGGAGGCGAGCATTACTCGTCTGCCCTGTTCTCGCGCAAGGTTGTACGAGTTAACTAAATAGGTTATTTTACCTGTCAAAAACGCCTGCATTGCGTCACCGCTCATAAACGCGCCTTCAATCTCGACTGACTGGATTGTCACGAAAAGCTTAAACGCATTTTCGTCAACGAAGTAATCGACGGTCTGTCCGCCTTTGGCAACTTTATACATATCTACGGACTGCTCGTCAACCAAGTTAACGAAGTCTGCCGAACGGGTGTTAAAGAAAGTATTCTGAATGATTTCCAATACACTGTTAGCAGGCATCTGACCACGAATGAGCGATTGAAGCTTGCCGTCATACTTGCGGACAAGGTTGAGTGAAAGCCTTACCTTGTTTGCGATTTCGTTTGCGAAATTGTTCTTAAATGTGTCGGCATTTGTATCGGAAAGCTTTCTACCGAAATCTATAAGGGACTTGTCGTCCACAATTGCAGCGTCATCGATACCAGCTGCGCGGGAAACTAACTCGTTTATTGCTATCCAAGCATTGTTATTAATCATATTATTATACCAAACCTTTCATTTTAAAAATAATTTTTTGTAATTTTATAACTATACCCTTCAGGTAAAGTTAAAGTCCATTGTGTTTTAGTACCAGTTGTAGTTATATCATAATAACCAGTATTCCATTGTATTTGACCTCTAGATCCATTCCCCTCTGAAGTAGTCCATACTATTTTCATATAGCTAATGGCATTAATATAACTAGGATGGTCAGTAGTAACTCTTCTGATAGTCATACCAACAGAAGTACCAAAAAAAGGAACACCTTCTACTTCACAATCGCAGATAACATCAACTATTATCGGTACATTCTTTTCAAATACGATAGAATTACCTGTTGACTTCTCAGGTAACATTGATGTTACTTCGTCTTCTACTTTATCAAGTTTCTTTTCAATTGACTCGGCAGTTGACTTGAGGAGGTGGTAATCCTGTAAATCAAATTCCATACAAGTATTATATTTCATCGCGCATACACCAACATCTGTGTCCCAACAGGGAGATTCTCATCTTCTCCTAAGTTATCAACACTTACTTTTATCTGAGTTACCGGTATTCCAGCTTTTCCACCTACATTTGTGTTATAAGCTGGATTAAGTGTCTTAGCTACCCAACCTTTTTGCTCTAATCCTATCTCACCGTTTGCGGGAGATGAGTAACTCAACTCATAAAAAACATTTGTATTATTAAATGTAATAACATGAACTGTTCTAGTAGTTTTATTACAGACTATCTGATAAATTTGTTTATCTAATCCATTCCCTGTAAATTGTAAAACTAATTCATTTGAAATAACAGCACTACCCATTTCAGGTACATTTAATATTACAACAACATCATTTAAGTTATCTACATCAGCAACTAATTGTAATTGAGCAACAGTAGTCTTTTTATTAGTAACTAACTCATATGGTTTACTACCACCAGATGACTGATGTGTTTTTAACAAATGATAATCTTGTTCACCAAAAGGCGTGTGTGGGTTATAATTCATTTAATCGCCTCCTTTCATTCAAATAAACTCTCCCAAGCTTTCTCGGAAGAGATGGGCGGATCTTCCTTTTTTTCTTTGGGCGGTTTTCCTGCGCCGTCCAGCTTTGCTTGCATGTCTGTAACAGCAGCGGTTATTCCGGCAAGCCCTTTGGCTAGATTGGTAATTTCGCTCATCATATCCTCCGCTGTTATTTTTTTTTCTTCAGCCATTTTTCATACCTCCTTTAATTATTTTGCTAATTTAATTATACCATATGAAAAAAAAAAATCAACTTTTTTTAAAAAAGTGCTTGACAAATATATTATATTATGTTATAATACAATTACAGCAAGGGCAACAGCCCAAAAGAAAGGAAAATGAAAATGAAAAACAAACCTTCATTTGAAAAATTTTTGAAAGACATTTATGGAATGACAATTTTTGAATATCAAAACAAATTGTCCACCGCCCAACAGAAAGCGGTTGAAATTGATTACAAAGACCGCTATGGGTCTATCAAATGGTTTGATTAGCCGAAACGGTCGAAAGACCGTCCGCAGGGGACGACCGCCCTGCGCTGATGATGGTAGGTTAGAAAGGGACTGAAAATGACAAATTATGAATTTTTGAAAAGTGAAAAGGCGACAGTTAACGATTTAGCCAATTTTGGAAACGGCGGTTGCGCGTATTGTGTTTACAAACGTTTGTTTAACTGCTGCTACGATGCTGGCGTTACTTGCGCTGTTGGAAAAAAATTGTGGCTTTTAGCCGAGCGTGAAGAAAAGAAATCGGGAGGTAAGGAAGAATGAGCAGATATTACAAAGCGAACGAAGTTGATGAGTTTCTTAATATAGTTGAGAAAGGGAAGACGAAGAATGAAAAAAACAATAGAAAAATACTTTTGTGATATTTGCGGTAAAGAAGAAAAAGATATAAAACATATATGTTACCCCGTAGTCCAAACCGAACAAATAGAGGGCAGAAGCGTTGAGCCATATATTTACGACACTAACATAGATGTGTGCCCGAACTGCTGTAAAAAAATACTTAAATTATCGGCAACAGGAGCACAAGGATATAACAGTTATTCAATAATAGATTGGAGTAATGAAAATGAGCGATAAGAAACTTACTGATGAGGAAATTATAAAGGCTTTGGAAGATTATATTAAAGAAAATGAATTTGAATATTTTCATAGTAATACGGTGGGTGAGTATCCACTAATCAGAAAATCTCTTGACCTTATCAACCGTCAAAAGTCGGAAATTGAGAGGTTGAAAGGCTCTACAATAGTTAATAACATTATGGAAATACAGCGAATTAAAAGAGAAATAAAAGCCGCCACTGTTTGCGATATGAAAGACGTTAAACACGGTGAATGGATTTATGTAGATGGCGATGTAGGATATAATGTTTATCGATGTTCAAAATGCGGCAAAGTGATATCTTTAGACGAAGAAAAAATATATAATTACTGCCCTAATTGTGGCGCTAAAATGGGCGGAGAAAGGAAAGAATGTGATTAAATGGGAAATCAGCGAAGCGTTTATATTCCAGAGGAGCTTTGGGCGCAGCTTCAAAGCTTTTGCGCAAAAAAAACCGAATTTAAAATTTCAAACTCGGCTGTAATTTGTCGAGCTGTCAAAGAATTCCTCAAAAAGGAGAATGAAAAATGAGAATATTATCGGATTTTTTTCAGTTAATAGCAATAGATATGTCAGGTAAAGACATTTTCTTTGAGAACATTGCCGAAGAATTAAACAAAGAGGGCATTGTTAAGGGAGTGGTAACACCCGAGCATGTTGCAGAATTATACAGCGAAGGAATTATTTCTATTCAAGATAATGAAGTAGCTGTGTTGTTACATAGGTTTTAAATATGAGTAAAAAAGAAGCATATGTTAATAAAACTTTTGCCTTAACCTTTTCGGAGGGCGGGAAGTGGCTTTTTGCCAAAAGCAAAGATTCTGTGATAAGCGGAAAGGGAATTGATCGCTTGTTAAATTTGATTCGCTTTCAAACAAAATCCGAAAAGCGCAAAATTATTGTTTGGAATTTCCGTCTTTCGGAAATGGTGATTTGGGCGGGCGAAGAAAGTTTTGAACATGTTGAAAAACACACTCTGCGCGGCTACATTGTTAAGTACGCCGATTTCAAAAATGTAAAATTCAAAAACACGAAAGAATTCTATCGGATGCCGCTTGCCGAGCTTCGGCAAAAGAAAAAGCTCTCTTTTAAAAATGAGCTGGCGATCGTTTGGCATTGTGCCGAAGCAGAGCGGTTAAAAAACGGCGGCAGAGTAAGCCGCATCCCCGATACTGCGATAGGCTATGTGTCAAGACAGATTAATAGGCTAGCAGGACTCGGAGCGAGAGGCGCGGAGCTTTACCGTCTCGGACTTTCAATTAATGATGAGACTCATAAAATCATTTCTGATTGTAAAAACGGCGGGCTATGCGGTGTAGATTTTGACCGCATCGACTATTCGTGTGTTGTGAATTCTTACGACTTTAAATCATTTTATCCTTGGATAATGTGCACGCAGCTTTTCCCTCACAGCCGATATATTTGTATTCATGGTTTGCAAGAAAAAAGCTTCCGATTTTGGCGCTTTAATGAAAAAGCCAAAAACGGCGATTTAAGGTGGATTGGTCGCGCAAAGTTTGCATTTATTCGCGCTAAAGGTATCGACTGGCTTAAATTTGACAGCGCAATCAAAGACACTTACACCTTTACTGATTTGGATTTTCGCATAATTCAAAGGGATTATGATTACATTATCGAAGAATTTACTCACTTTATCCCATTTGAGGCGTGTCAAAAACTCCCCGGAAGCCTCCGGGAGTACATTAAGGAACAGTTTACTGTAAAAGAACGCTTTGAAGAAGGCTCGGCAGAATATGAAGAAGCAAAAATATTTCTTAATTCAATTTTTGGGCTTTTCTGTCAAAACCATCTAGTTTATGGAAAATCCGCTGATTGCTTTACCGCAAAACAAAGACCTTTGGTTATAGGCGTTTTTGTAGCTGCATACGGTCGTTTTTTCTTATGGGATATCGCCCGACAGCGCAACCCGTTAGCATGGGACACAGACGGATTCAAAACCGAGGATACCCTTGATTTGGATTTATTTAATGAAAGACGAGAGACCATAGGACGAATGGGGAAGCTATTGTGTGAAGCCCAATATGCCGATTGTACCGTTTTCGGTAATAAACAGTATATTTTAAACGGCGAGTTAAAACTATCAGGAACGGACGGTAAATTAGCGACAGAGTATTGTCGGATACACGGAATAGAGCCACATGTCGGAACTGTCATTCCACCCGAATATACTAACCGTGTTATAATTCAAGAAAAAAAGACGGTTAATGTTTCATATACCATTGGGCGAAAATTTTACGAGGAGGAAAATTATGAATTTGAAAATTGAAGGCTCAAAAGAGTTAAGCGAGGTTTTTTCAAAAGCTGCATCGTTGACATCAAAAGAAAAAGCGCTTTTAATTATTTTGTTAAATGCAGAAGAAAAGGGAATAAATATAGATTTTGCTGCCGACTGCAAAAAGCAAATTTCTGTCAAGAGCGCCCCAATAGAATATGAAAAAATTGTTGCGCTTTACAACGAAAATTGCAAATCTCTTCCAAAAGTCACTACTATTTCGCAAACGAGAAAAAATGCTATGCGAATTTTGAACAGTGAATATTCGATAGAAAAAATCGAAGAAGCTTTCAAAAAAGCGCAAGCTTCGGAATTTCTTACTGGAAAAAATAAGCCTTGGCGCGCCAATTTTGATTGGTTGATAAAAAAAGCTAATTTTGTGAAAACTCTTGAAGGCAATTATGATAATCGAAAAGTTGAAGACGGCGAAATGGCCGCAAGTTATGATTTGGATTTGTTTGAAAAAATGTTAAATGAAAAAATGTTGGATTATTCCAATGATTGATGATTGAGGCGAAAAAATGAAAGACTATAGAGAAATCACTTTACAGGACATTGAAAAGATGTCTATTTCGGAATTAAACGAGACTATCGCCGCATACGCAAAAAAACTTCAATACCGTCAAAAACGGTTAGAGCAATCGAGAACAAGCGCAGAGAAAGAAGCGGCAGTTAGGTTCATTACAAATACGGCAAAAAATATTTTTCGGGACACCGATTTAACCGGGCTTCCACTGCCTAATTCTCCGGCCAAAGAATTTAGAGACAAAAAAGAAGCTCAAGCCCGATTAAAAAATCTTGTTTCAAACCTTCGTTCGCCGCAAAGCACGATTCGCGGACAAATAATTTCTTTTCGATATCGTCGTAAGGCGACAAAACGATATATTGCTCAAACGCAAGGCGAAGGAGTGGCAAAAAAACTTACAAAAGCAGACCTTAATTTTCTCGGAGATGTATTTCGTGACCTTGGACACGGTCGCGAAGAATACACTTCGGGCGAAACAATAGATGCGTTTATTTATGCGAGTAGTCTCGGATATGGCGGGGAAAATATGTCCGAAATCGTTCGCAAGATATTAGAAGGAATGGAGGTTGAGCCGGCTTAATGAGCTATATAAAAAAAATGGTCGATGGAGTGGAAGAGGAATACTGGTTAAAAGATGATTTAGACGCTACTAAAGCTAATTATCGGGTAGCGTTCTCTCAAAGAGGACCGGGAAAATCTTATCAAACAAAATGCGAAGCTATAGATAGATGGCTCAAAAATGGAAAGCAATTCGGATTAATTCGGCGTTATGAAAATGAAATTGACCTTGCTAAAATGCGAGAATACTGGTCTGACATGACCGAATATTTTACTGAAAAGGCAAAAACGATTTTCCCAACTTATGAAAATTTTGTAATTATTCCCCGTACAGGTCAATGGACTGTTTATGGCATATCAGAAGGAACCAGCAATAAAGATCCTCTCGGAGTTATTGGGTATTATTTTGCTACAAATTGCTCGCAAAAATATAAATCGGTGAGTTATCCCGATGTTGATTTCATTGTAGTTGAAGAGTTTATGTCCGAAAGCCATCAATATTTGCCACACGAATTTGATAAGGTGATGAGCATAATAAGCACTATAAAGCGCCGCAGGACAGATTTTGTTATATATATGCTTGGCAACACCGTTGACATGAATTGTCCGCTTTTGCGTGAGATGAAAATTAATTGTCGAGAAATGGCTCAAGGTGAAATTAAACTCTTTACTTATTATGGCGGAAAAAGCGGCGAAATAAAGAACACGGTAGCAGTGGAATATATCCGACCAGTCGAGCAATCAGAACAATCAGAGAGCTTCTTTATATTTAACCGGCAGCAGGAAAATATGATTATCAATGGCGCCTGGCAAACAGGCGATTATCCGCTTTTCAAAGAAGAAGATTTTTATACTTCTAAAATCAAATTAAGCATTGTACTTGACCATGGAGGCATAAAGCTATACTGCTATTTCACCGAGGCGAAAGACGGGTTGCCAATGGCGTTTGTCAGCTCAAGGCGACTTGGGAATCGCTTCAAATATTTTTTCATTACTGCCAAAACTGACATATCACGAAGGCAGTTTGCAATCGAAAGCACTCTGCCAATCGTAAAAAAAATAAAAATGCTCATCGCCGAATGTGTCAACAATGCAAATTTAAGATTTGCTTCTAATTATGATGGCTCAGACTTTGATGATATTCTACCTCTCATCCTATAACTGAACAAATGTTCCAAAACCCTAGGCCAACCCCCTAGGGTTTCTTCATGCCTGCATAATTCAGCACTTTAGTCAAATAAAGTGCGCGCGCGCCTCCCCTCGTGGGGTATGGTGTATATATATGTCTTGGGGGGG
>UMAM01003029.1_pt1 | contig 13266 bp, 15 predicted proteins | sample 1963711 | NCBI WGS metagenome assembly UMAM01 (sample SAMEA4835916, study PRJEB28245) | human gut metagenome | biome: gut microbiome; material: fecal sample | place: Denmark | collected 2008
ATTACGAATACAGTCCGTTCGGCTCCTTGACAGCTTCCAGTGGGGAATATGCGGAAGAGAATCCGTTCCGTTTCAGCAGTGAATACTCTGATATGGAAACGGGGCTGGTATATTACAACTACAGATATTATTCCCCCGAACTCGGACGATGGCTCTCCAGAGATCCTATCGAAGAACAAGGGGGATGGAATTTGTATAATTTTATTTTTAATAATCCATTCTCTCAATTTGATGCATTAGGAGCTCATGGTGTTGTTTTATTTGCAAAACCAGTTGTCCCACGTGTAAATCCTTCGACCTTGCCTAAACCCAAACCTCCCACAGGTGTGTTGCCTAAACCAAATTTACCAAGAGGTAATGGGATACCTTTACCCAAAGATGGATTTAAACCACCTAAAAATTGGAATGGACAAAAAGTAAGATGCCCTAATGGTAAAGGTTCTGGCTACCCTGACAAGAAAGGGAATGTTTGGGAACCGACAGATCATAAGGGTACACATCGTCCTCACTGGGATATTCAGCACCCAGATGGAACACATACTCCCAAATATCCAACCTTTTAAGAGGAAATTATGTATTTAGCAAATTTAAAACAGCATTTTATTGACGATAGCTTTTGGGATTATCTTGACACCAGCGATGAAATTGCAAGTAATAACTTATATTCATATGTGAAAAATTTTGATGTTTCTGCTAATGTCAAAAATGTAATTCAGGAAATTAAAAGATCAGGCATTACGCAAGGTTATGCATGTCACTACAGAGACAATCTATTGCCTTGGCATGCTCCTAAATTTAGGCAATATGATAAGGCTATCATGTATATGACAAAACATAATTTTCTAAATCATTTGGGAGGCGTTATTTTAGAAAATTTTTCAGAACTGAAGTCTTTTTTCATCAATATGTCATTATATCCTTCTGAAGCTCACTATGTGGATATATATGTAATATGTGATTCTTATATATTTGAAATTTCACATCATGAACATATATTTTTATATCAAGCGAAGCAAGAATCATGATGTTTCTGCAAAATACTTCCCCAAAAGAAAAGACAAGAGGATTAATGTTTGGATATCCGTTGGACATTGATTATGCTTCTAGGCTAAGAAAAATTGTCGCACAGTTACTGAATTCAATTACGATTTTACCTGAAAGCAATATTTCTCCCCAATCAAAGCAATAGGCAGGCTGACAAATGTTATCTTCTCGGTTCCAAAACCATCAACTTTTATTGATCCTGTTGCTATGTTTGGTATTTTGTTGTTTTTTACACGCACGGGAAGTATCTGTAGAATATTTTTATCAGCCGAACTGCCAGGAATGCAGAGAGGTTAATCAACTGATCTTACCGGAGATCAGAGAAGAATTGAAGGGCAAGTTCACTTTTACGGAGTATGACCTTTCTCAGGAAAAAAACTTTCTCCTCCTGTTCAGTATTCTGGAAAAATTTCATGATGAATCCAACGCTCATGTTTATATGGTTGTCAATCGGAAATATCTTCTGGGGGGAAGTAAAGCAATTCAGAACAACTTGAGGGAAGTCATTCAATCGGAATATGAAGCCGTCCGGACAGATTCCGCATCAGGCAAAGATAGCAATGCAATTGTTTTGCCGGACGAAGAGAAGTTAAAAGAGAAAATCAGGCTGGGAACGGTTATTGCAGCCGGTTTTCTGGATGGAATCAATCCTTGCGTCTTTATCACCTTAATTTTTTTCATGAGTATTTTAAGCGCGGCAAAAGTTACCAGAAAAAGACTTGCCCTGATTGGAATGATTTATATTTCAGCGTGTTTTCTTACTTATTTACTACTTGGGTTAGGCTTGTATCAACTTCTTTCCTTTGCCTTTTATCTGGAGACCTTGAAACAAATTCTGAATTATGGAATGGTCGTCATTCTATTGTTTCTGGCAGTATTGTCTTTTCGGGATGCCTGCAGATTCTTGCATTCACAAAACTCAAATGATATTTCATTGCAATTGCCACAGGGAATAAAAAATATCATCCACTCTTTGCTTCGCCGTTTGCGTAGAAATGCTTTTATGATTCCGGGAATTTTTATTTTGGGGACAGCCGTAACTCTTTTGGAGAGTGTCTGCACTGGTCAGGTATATGTGCCAACCATTATGCTGTTGATCAGAGAAAACGGAATATTGACTTCCTGGTTTTTCTATCTGATCTTGTATAACCTTGTTTTCATTTTGCCGTTATGCGGAATCTTTTTGCTGGTTCTGAGCGGTATATCTGTTCTGTCACTGGCTTCCGCAAGCAGAAAACAGGTCGTGCTTTCAAAAATTCTATTGACAATATTTTTTCTTTTACTGGCATTTTTGTTGCTGTATTTTCAATAACTGTAGCTGTATATTATTTGAAAAACCCTGAATTCCATGTATTGTAGTGCAGAAAAGATGGGGACTGTAAAAAATGCTGGTTGGAATCATCGAAGTTGACAAGAACTGTAATATGAAAATGACATCCGTAAATTTACGGCGGAATGTCGTTTCCAATCTTCACGATGTTCCTATTGCTATTTTTGATGCTAACGATTTTGATGCTGTATATCTGCTGGTTCAGACACAGAAAACCATTGTTCATGATATTTCGCTTCCTAAAGTTTTGACCGGAAAGAACTTGGTTAATGCCCTTTCTTTTGAAATGGAAGACTTTTTACCCGTATCACCGGATGAAGTAGTGTGGGGATACCGCTCTTATCCCAAAGATAAAAAGAGATTCTCCATTTATGCAATACACCGGGAGGAATTCGACAAAGTAATTTCGGCAATAGAGAAAACAAAGATTCGTTGTGATGCGTTTGTTCCAGCTGATCTGCTGTGTCGAGAAGAAAAAGAGTCCGTTCTGAAAATATTTCTGGAATATTTAAAGTCAGATTCCGCTTTGAATGACATCAAATCCGTTCAGGATATGTTTCCTTCAGCACTTCGCCCGGAACGATATAAAACCATAAAGTTTCTGTATTGGCTTGGCTTCGCAATATGTCTTTTACTGTTTTTCAGTATTCTGTATACCAAATATCAGGATTTTTCAAAAGAATACAGCAAACTATCCAAGATACAAGCATCTCAAACTAAGTTATATAAAGAATCTCAGGCTGAATTTGGCCGCCTCGGGAATGATGAGGAGCTTTTCCAAAAAATATCTGAGGCTAAAATAGGAACAGCTCTTGTCCTGCCTCTTTTGGGCGAACTTGCAGAGCGGTTGCCGCGTCACATGTGGATTACACACTATTCACAGACAGGAAGCCAGATTGATCTTACAATCAGTTCAGCAAAAGATGATTTGAATTTGTACCGTCTGTTGGACAAAGGCAACTCTTATCAGTTGCTGAATCTGCGGAAAAATCGAAGCAGTGACAACCGGACGATCTTTTATCTTAAATTGAGGAGCAGACTGCCGTGATGCCTCAAATTCCAAAATATCTGCTTTATCTGCTTCCACCAGGGGTATTGTTGCTTCTTTCGCTTTATTTCATCTGTTATCCCAATCGTCCGCTTCCTTTCACGGAAGGTCGGATTCAGAATAAAAGAGATGCAATACAGCGCATAACGCAAAAGATTGACCGCTCTGTACAAATGAATTCGCAAATAAAAAAAGAATTGCGCCCATTTCATTTATTGCGATCTACAGCAATTCAGTCTCCGTTTTCCCAAGCTCCGGCAATATTTCGTGAACGGATTGAAAAAGCTGCAAATGCATCGAACCTGAAAATCCGTTCCATGAGCGATATCCGCCGGACTGATATTGCAGAAGGTCTTTTTTCATATGAACTGAACTTTTCTGCAGACGTGCAAATATCTGAACTCTTACAATTCATGAATTTTCTATACACGGAAACACCGCGCGTATATTGGAAAAATTTTACCATTCGGCCGAACAATCAGCTCAATGTCGAGTATCTGGTGCTCAATGCAACTCTTTCTGTTTTATATTTTTTTCCTGATCAGGAAGACGCAGGGGGGAAATCATGAACAGACGAACCATTCTGCTTTTTGGGATTGCAGGCCAGATATTGGTTTTGCTGTTCTCATTTCTCTTTTTTACACGTCATATCAACAAAAATGATGAAGTTGCAATAAATTACTATTACACGCTTCCGGTTATTCAGGAAAAGGATCCCCGGCAGAATATTCCTGCCTATACGGAGAAACAGATTGCATCCCGAAATCCTTTTCACCCTGAACGTGGTTTGAAGCAGGAAAAACAAAAACAAGTAAAATCAATCAAAGATGCTTCCCATCGAACCGAGTTCATTTTATCAGGTATTTTCAGTTATGGGCAAAGCGCCGGTGCCTTGATCTCTTATACATCAGCAACAGGAAAAGGTCAGATAAAACGTGTTTATAAGGTTGGTGAACCGATTAAGGATGGTTATCATTTGAAAGAGCTGAAAAAAGATAAAGTAATACTGATTCGCGGAAACCAGACGTTGGAACTCACGTTTAAGAAGAGAGCGAATAGTAAAGCTTTTTCTAAAGGTCAAATGCAAACCTTAAAAACAGAATCGTCCAAAAAATAAAGGGAGAGTTGGTAATGTATCTGTTTCAAAAAAAGTTATCTGCAGCATTTGCGGCGTTCGTCTGCCTTATTTTTATTTTATCTGCCTGCAAGTCTGTAGATCCGGAAAAAGAAAAGCTGGCAAAGGAACTTGAAAAAGCAGAAAAAGAAAGGCGTGATCAGTGGTTCCTGGATGCAGATGGCAAAAAGATTGCCCCGGAACGTGATATGGTGGAAGAGATGCTGAAGAGTTCTCCTTTTAAACTTAATACAGGTAAAAAGCCGGAAAATCCTTATCCCATCTATACGGCAAAAGATAAGAAAAACAACAAGACATTGCCTTCAGATTTGCCAGTCAAGGATGTAACCGCACAAAAAATCAAGGCGGAATTCAATTTTAACGCGGCACCTGTTGGAGATGTGATTCAAGCGTTTGCCAGTATTCTGAATCTGAATTATCTGCTTGATGATAAAATCAATGGTAATATTACACTCTTCCTGAATGAACACTTGAACCGTCGTGAACTCTTTTCTCTGTTCCAGCAGATATTGCAACTGTCCAATGCTTATACATCTTACGAAAGCGGAATCTTGAAGATTTCACCCGTTGAAGATTCTTCCAGAACTGCTGACCTATCCAAAACCTCTGATCTCGAGTTGGGAGTCTTCAGACTGAAAAATGTAAAGGCGAAAGAAACTGCCGCTCAACTGAATCAATTCTTGTCAAAAGGTGTAAAGGCGATTGAAGCGGAAAGCCAGAATATGCTTCTCATCTTGGATACGAAACCGACTTTGGCAAAAATCAAACTGCTGGTATCGCAACTTGACCGGCCGGTTCGATACAACTGGAGCAAAATGGTAATGCCTTGTCGTAATATTCCCGCTTCCAGATTGGCAGATGAGCTGAGTGAAATTCTTCCCGTGATCGGATTTTCTGTCAATATCAATTCAGAAAAACCAGATCCGGAAGCGATTCAGCTTGTAAGTGTTCCCCGGCTTGAAATCATTGTCGCATCGGCAGCCAATCATGAAGCCTTGGAAGAGCTGGGACGCTGGATGGCCATTCTGGACCGTTCCGAAGTGGGAGAACAGGAACGCGTATTTGTTTACAATATTCTTAATGGAAAAGCAGATGAGTTGGTTAGCGCCCTGACTGTAATTTTTCCTGTAGAAAGCAGTATGATTGTCGCCGATAAATCCGGAACCGGAACAACAGCAAACACAACTAACAGTGCCACATCTGCGTCTTCTGTCAAAAAGAATGTGAATTCCGGTAAGAGAAATAAATCTTCAGATTCAGAAGAAAGCGGAAGCGTATTCGATACCCCGGTCAAAGTATTTGCAGATGCCATTCATAATCGTCTGGTGATTAGAACAACTCCCAGAACCTATGCAATGGTGAAAGCTTTGTTAAATCGTTTGGATTCCATTCCTGCTCAGGTCTTACTGCAAGCTCTTGTCGTAGATGTAAGCTTGAACGACTCCATTAAGTTTGGAGTTGAGTTTATGATGCAGGGCGGAGGTAAAGTCACAACCAGCGGCGGCACGAATTATACGGGACTGGTTCCGGGAAATGGGCAACAGTCTCAAGATGGAGGAAAAATCTGGTTGTTCAATACAAAAAATCCGGAAGAAAAATTTGGTTATATCAATGCTCTTGCCGGACAAACAGACATCAAGGTGATTTCCAGCCCACAGGTTTTGGTAATCAGCCACACTGAGGCGGAACTGTCTGTCGGAAACAAAGTTCCTGTGGTGAATTCCGAAATTACCAATACTCAGTCGATTATAAGTGCCGAAGATAATTCCTCAACAAATCTGGTTCGGAATATCCAGTATTTGGATACTGGGGTAATCTTAAAGATAACTCCGCATGTTACAAAAGGCGGACGCATTACAATTGATCTGGATCAAACGGTTTCCGAAGCGGATGAGAATAAAACTTCCGGCATTGACTCTCCGATTATCAAGGAGCAAAAGTTGAAGACATCCATGTCTATTCGGGATGGTCAGACCATTATCTGCGGTGGTTTAATTCGAGAGAAAACATCTGACAATTTGTCTACATTGCCTATTATTGGCAGTATTCCTTTTGTAAGACGTTTGATCGGAGATACCAATGTCTCGACGGAAAGAACAGAAATGCTGGTATTAATTACAGGACATATTATTACGGAAAAAACAAAGCTGGATGAACTGTTGAAACGGTATAAGGATGCAGTGGACAGTCTGATGGATTTTCATGCTCCGGAGGAGGTTCGGAAAATGAAATTGGAACAGAAGAAAGGTCTTCTTGAATCATGGTTCATCGAATGAATACGGCATCGTTGCAGGAATATTTATCCAAACGCTACCCCGACTATGCGAAAATGCTGGAGGAAGGAATGTCATTGGAAGATTCTGATCGTCTTTTAACGGAACGCGGGCTGCTCAGTGAAAACGATCTGCTAAAAGCGTATGCTGACTATCTTGGTGCTGAACTTCTTGACGAAGCAGTCATGCGTATTCCCACCCCTTATCCGGGTATAAGAACAGATTATTTGAAAGAACACAGTCTCTTGCCTTATCAATGGGCTGAAGACAATCTGCAGCTTCTTGCAGCTTCGCCGTATTCTTTGGATACCTATTCTTATTCTTTGGAACAGTTTTTTCAGAAAAAAGTAACATTTATTCTAGCCCGTAGAAGCCTGATAGAAAGACTGGTCACTCAGATTTATTCAAAAGTTGCGGAAAGTCATATTATGGAAGATCAACCGGCAGATGATGAAACTACTTTGCGGCAGCTTGCCGGCGAAGCACGTATTGTCCGCCTGGTAAATGAAATGTTTTCTCAAGCAATAGAAAAGAATGCCAGCGATATTCACGTGGAACCGGAAGAGACTCAACTGATAATCCGTTTCAGAATTGACGGAGTTCTGCATGAATACCTGACGCTGCCGTTGGTGGATTACCCGGCGATTGCATCGCGAATTAAACTGATCGGTAATCTGAACATAGCGGAAAGTCGTTTACCCCAAGATGGGAGAACTAATTTTCAACTGGGACAGTATGATATTGACATTCGAATCAGCACCATACCGATTATGAGGGGAGAAAGCATTGTGCTGCGTCTCTTACGAAAAGACTCGATGCGCTTTGATTTACGCGATTTAGGCATGGCAGATGAAACACTGAAAAAATTCCAGCGTCTGATTTCAATTCCGCATGGAATTATTCTTGTTGTCGGTCCGACCGGTTCAGGCAAGACAACAACCCTGTACAGCGTAATGCAACAGTTGAATGATCATAAGAGAAAAATCATTACGATTGAAGACCCCGTGGAATATCAATTGTCCGGATTGTCTCAGATGCAGACCAACCCGAAAATCGGTCTTACCTTTGCCTCCGGTCTGCGCCATATTGTAAGACAAGATCCCGATGTCATACTTGTCGGTGAAATCCGTGACCATGAGACAGCTGATATTGCAATCAATGCGGCACTGACGGGACATCTTGTGTTAAGCACCCTTCACACCAATGATGCCGTTGGCGCAATTACCAGACTCTCTGATATGGGGGTGGAAAATTTTTTGATTGCTTCAGCTCTATATGGAGTGCTTTCCCAGCGTCTGGTGCGCAAGATATGTCTTCAATGCAATGGAACTGGCAAAGGAACACATGACAATTTCTGCCGCAATTGCGGAGCCACCGGTTACAAAGGACGAATGGGAATTTATGAATTGCTGATCGTAGACGATGAAATCAGAAATGCAATCATCAAACATTGTTCCAGTGGGGAAATTAACAGGATTGCATTGGCCAACGGAATGATCCCCTTATTAACTGATGGGCATAATAAAGTTGCAGCTGGAATTACAACAGAAACGGAAATACTCCGCGCTGCAACAGGAGCAGGAAACTGATTATGGCACTGTTCCATTACATTGTATTGAATTCTCACGGCGAGGAAATTCCTTATTCATTGGAAGCCGTTTCTGCAGATGATGCAAAAAGACAGCTGCGCAAGAGAGGGTTGATTCCTCTTCGCGATACGGTGCCGCAAGTTAAACTGTCGTTCATATCTTTGCCTGGTATCAGAAGGAAATTTGATCTCTACAACTTTACCAGTCGTTTGGCTCCGTTGCTGGCTGCAAATATTCCGTTGGAAAAAGCGTTAGGGGTTATAGAAGAAAGTCAGTCATTATCAGTAGATCGGGAAGTCATTCATAGATTGAGAAAAGGATTGCATGAAGGAAAATCTTTCTCTGCTTTAACAAAGGAAATGCCGGACCTTTTTCCTGTTTTGTATTCCAGTCTTCTTGAAACAGGAGAAGAAGCGGGTTGTTTACCGGAAGTCACCAGGGAACTGCGCCGTTTTCTGAAAGAAAGCAAGGAATTCAAAGAATTTGTTGTTACAAGCTCAATTTATCCTGTTATCGTTGTTTCTGTTACGTTGCTGGTGGTCATTTTGCTCTTTACGGTGTTCATCCCACGTTTCGCCCAGATTTTTGAGGACTTGGGGAGAGATATGCCGTTGATGACAAAAATTATGCTTGATATTGGGAATTTTATGCAGAATTTCTGGTTTATCTGGCTCATACTGATTGTTGCCGTTATCTATTTACGCAAGGCGTCACATGCAGGCAGACTCAGGATTCTCAAAGACAAAATCATCTTATTCATACCTGTTGTAAGGCACTTGGTAATGTCTGTACAAGTCGGACGTTTTATTCGAACAATGTCCATTATGGTAAAAAATAATGTTCACCTGCTTTCTTCGGTAAGAATTGCGCGGCAAGTTATTGATAATGAGGTTATTAAAAGTAGCTTTTCAAATCTGGAAAAAAAGTTGCGCAGCGGAGCGAAACTCTCTGCTAGTCTGGCGGAAAGTCCCTACATGCCATCTGGAAGTGTTGCCATGCTGAAAATTGCAGAAGAATCCGGTGAACAGGGCGAAATGCTGGAACGGATCGCAGACGAAATTGAGGAAGATACCAAGGTAAAAGTCAAGAGGCTGCTTGCCTTAATGGAACCTGCGATTATCCTGTTTCTGGCACTTATCGTGCTTGCTGTTGTTTTGTCGATCTTTTTGGCTATTATGGAAATGAATGTCATAAAATAAAGGAAAGGAATCGAAATGGATTACAGAGGAAAGCATTGGAATTTTACCATGATAGAAATGGTGGTCGTTATTGTAATTCTTGCAACATTGGCTGCAGTAGCGACACCCATGTATTTCAATCATGTGAAAAATTCCAGAAAGAGTGCCGCAAAATTGCAGATTGATATGTTCGAACAGGCAATCTTCAATTATCGCCTTGATGTGAAGAAATTACCGGTCTCTCTTGAAGACCTGGTAAAGAATAATTCAAATGTAAAAAAATGGAAAGGCCCTTACTTGAAAGGCGGAATTATTCCTAAAGACCCTTGGGGAAATGATTATATTTATAAGAAGCCCGGCACACATGGCGAATTTGATCTTATCAGTTACGGCGCTGATGGTACCGAAGGAGGCGAAGATGAAAATGCGGATATTGGCAATTGGAATACGGAAGAGGAATAAGTATCTCCAGAGGCATGGATATACTTTGACAGAATTGGTCTCCGTAACAGCAATCCTCTTTATTGTATTGGGAATTGTTGCTACCTCCATGGTTTTGCAACCGGCTTTCTTGTCACTGGAACAGGAAGCGGTGAAACTCAGTAAGAATGGAGCTGAATGTCGCCGCTTGGCCATTATACATCAGAAGACGATGACGATAAGTTATAACCCCGGTGATCACAGTTTTCTATGCCATAACAAGGTTTATCCTCTGGCGCAGAAAACGAAAGTAAAAAAAGGGAAAATTGATTTTCATGATACGGAAATTCTCTTTTCATTTTTCCCTGACGGTACGGCAGTATCCAACGGAACGGTCTTGCTGGAGCAGGAAGATCGCCAGATAAAAATATTTGCGTCTCCACTAACTGGGGTTTTGCAATATAAGGAACCGGAATGAGAAATAGAAAGTTCACATTGCTGGAAATTATTGTTGCGATGGTTCTTCTTGCGATTTTTGTCTCTGGATTGCTTTGGCAATTTTCCATGGCAGTGAATCGTTCTGCAGAGAATTACCGACGTTGGGAATATATGCATGAACTATCGCAAGCCACAGAACAGTTGCTGCTTATAGGGCCTGAAGGTGAATTGGATCAGAGTTTTCTAAACCCTGACTACCGTATAGAATATTCTTATCTGCAATCGGAAGCTGTGAATCCGACTCCTGTTTCCTTTATGAAACTGCGTTTGCAAACACTCAATGTCAAACTGTATGATTTTGATCAGAATATATTGGAAGAATTGAATATTGATGTATGGGGAGCTGATGTAAAATGAGCTCCAAGAGAAATTTTACATTGCTGGAAACAGTAATCGCGGTTGCGCTTTTGGGTGTCATAGCCAGTATTATCACATCCGTTTTATTTACTGTTCAACAATCTTGGATAAGAGTAAAGAAGCATACGTCCGAACTTGAATCCAGAATGAAAATGGATCAGGTTGCAGATCTTGTTTTTCGTAATTCAATTCCATTTTTTTGGAAAGATCTAAACGGGAAAGAAAAATCTGTTTTTCATGGACAACCAGATGAACTGATTCTGGCATATCGCCACAGAATCAACTCTGCGGAAGATACCGGTATTCGCTTTGTAAGGATATTTCTTGCGGATAACAACTTGGTCGCCTCTTACCGCTCGCAACCGATTCTGTATTGGGAAGAGGAAACAATGCCGGGTTCATTAAAAGAAGAAGTCATTGTCACAGGTGTGGAAAGCCTTTATTTTTCTTATGCGGACAGAATAAATGAGCGAATAGAATGGAAAAATAGTTGGGATAAAGAGAACAAGAATATCCCTTTGGCCATTAATCTGAAAATCAAATTTGAAGATGGCAGTATTATTCAATATTTAAGGCGGACAGCAGGCTCCTCTTTTTATTCCGTATGGGGAAAACGAGATGAAAGTACACTTTAAACGACTTATTAAAAATAAAAAAGAAAATGGCATTGCTCTCATTTCGGTATTGTCACTTCTTGTTATAATCTCTTTGTTAACCGCTACGGCTGTGACATTATCGCAATATTCCGCATTAGAAACGGAAACTGTCACAGAACGGGTGAAAGCACGTTACATTGCCGAGGGAGCATTGAACCGGAGCATTTACTTTCTTCTGAATGACATTCATGCTTATACAATCCGGAAATTGGGAATTGATTATGCACATGAAACGGAAGAAAGATATATGGCAGATAATGTCATTCATGAACTTGAATATTATCATGATAAGGTTGAATTGAGGATTCAGGATGCACTAAGCGGGCTTGATATATCCGGAACTGCCCCAGATCACGTTCTGCTTGAATATATGAAAAAAGTTGAAACTGATATGGCGGAATATGAGGAATTCCGAGACTGCCTCAATAGACTTCTGGATTATGTGGACACGGATGATTTTATACGTAACGGAGGAATGGAAGCACTTCATTACCGTCAGCAGAATATTCCAATTTTACCGAGGAATTCTTCACTACAGTTCAAGGAAGAGTTATTGAATATTCCAGGACTCTCAAAATATTTTCCGGCGGATTGTGAGGGATATTTGAGTAACATCCGTCTTATTGCGCCAAAAGGTCTACGTAGCCTTGGCGGTCGTTCCAATTTATATGCGGTACCACTGTCCATGATCAGTGCCACATGCAATTTAAATCCTATGGAAGAAACAATGCTAAAAACAGCAATGCAGAGTTGGTGTCAGAAACGTATCCCGTTATGGAATAACTTGTTTCCAGGATTACTGGGACGGTTGCAGATGGCTTATTCCACACATGAGTCAGGTACATATACGTTCTTAATCAATACGTCCGGAGCTGAAGCTGTCGGAATAAAACTGAGGGCAACCCTGCGTCTTAATACAACGGCAAAGCAATTTGAATTCTATGAATTCATATTTTATTGAACTTTACCATAAATTTTAAAATGAACGGGTGGCCATCCTGCAGGCTCTGTAATAGAAACATCAAATGCAATATTCAGAAATGTCTTGGAATTTATCGGAGTTAATTTTGCTGTTAGAATCCAGGATTTTGTATCAAAACTCAATACTACTTTTGCCTGTTTATGATTCAGTGTATCAGGAAATTTTAGTTTGATTTGTGAAGCCGCCGAGGAATCAACGGGAGTTATTCTGAACTGATAACAATGTTCTTTCCCCGATTGAACATTTCCAATATAAAGCAAACTATCCGGCTGGACTTTCAATAACGGAATTGCTTCGCCTTTTAGTGTCAGACGTAAAAAGCGAAGCTGTGGATTGCTGGTTTCAATATAGATTGATTTTGCATAAGTTCCCGTGACTGAACTCTCCTTTATCTGAACGGATACTTCGGCAGTTTCCCCCTTTTTAAGTGTCTTCTTACTCAGTTTGCCGACTAAACATCCACAAGTAGAATGTATCTTTCCAAGATATAGATCCTGGATATCTTGATTGGTAATCCTGAATGAAAATTCCTTGCGTTGGTTTGCTGGATATGCACCAAAATCATATAGTCCTGAGTTGGATATATCGACGGAAGCGACCAATAAACATACAACAATGGCAGAACATGCTACAAACATGAATTCATCTCTCCTTGATTACTTGTTAATATGTCACATATTCTTCGTATTGCAATCATCATTTCCTTCAAAAATAAGCCTCTTCTGCACTTTGTTCAAAAACTCGCCTCAAATGATA
>UMAM01064921.1_pt1 | contig 13211 bp, 11 predicted proteins | sample 1963711 | NCBI WGS metagenome assembly UMAM01 (sample SAMEA4835916, study PRJEB28245) | human gut metagenome | biome: gut microbiome; material: fecal sample | place: Denmark | collected 2008
ACCCTCGGCGGGCGCAGGCGCAGGTTCTTCAACCTCTTCTTCCACGAGGTTGCAAGTGCAAAGAACGTCTTCGAGGTCAGACTCGAATTCAACTCCTTCCGGAGCCTTGACGTCTTTGAGGTGGATTGCCTCGCCGACTTTCAAGTTGGTAACGTCTATTTCAATCAATTCCGGCAGGTCGCGGGGACGGCATTTTACGCGGACTTCGTGTTCGTGTATTTCTATGACGCCGTTCTCGTTTTTAACGCCGTAAGATTCGCCAAAGAAATGTAGCGGAAGAGTCGCATGCATGGGTTTGCCCCTTACGACTTCAATAAAGTCGACATGCTCAACTGCCGAAGTCAAGGGATTGCGCGCCACGTCTTTAAGCATTGCATAGCGCGATTCCGTTCCGTCGGAGAACGCCAATTCTATAAGGACAGCCTTACCTGCAACCTGTTTCAAGGCTGCAACGAGGCTCTTTTCATCTATCAGGAGGTTCTTTTCGCCGCTTTCGCCGTAAATAACTGCGGGAATTTGGCCGCTCTTGCGATAGCGTTTCGCCGAGTTGCCGCCTATTTGTGTCCTGATGGTAGAGTTTAAGTTTATCTGCTTCATTTTGCTATGGTTATGTAAAATGCCTATATGATGATACCCCGCCAAACCTAACGATTCGACAAGATATCATTGAATTAAAAGGCTATTACTTTATTTGTGTTCAAATTAAAATCAATAAAATTTTTCAATCCCAATAAAATATTCACTTTGCGCCCCTAAAATTCAGGATATTGCAGACATTCAAAGCCGATAATTAGCTTCGCTCTCCGGAGCCCTACGGAAGAATTTTTTTATTTTGCGGCGCATTTCGCATTTAAAATTTCAAACCGCATTATTGGAAATTTTGCAGTGGGCATAAAAAAAGGGCGAAGCCAAAAAGCTTCGCCCAATCGAAAATCGAGCTTAAATCCTCATTTTGGAGGGAAGAAACTCCTTGTTGTAGGCGTACAGAGACTTTACGTACTTGTCGGCCTCGGGGCAATTTGCAAAGCTGAGTGTCGAGGGTACGTAGTTCAGTTCCCTTCCGGGGAAAAGTATGCCTATCATGCCAAGCAGCGCCATTTCCGTAAACGGAGCAGCGTAGTTGAAGTTGCCCATGGGCTGCTTGCCGGCAAGGCACGCCATTGCCCATTCCATATGCGGATTTCCGGGATTGGTAGAGCGCGCAATGGTCTTCTTGGGGAGAGCGCCGCTCTTGGCGACCTCCTTCATTCTCGGGCGAGGATAGATATAGGTTTCGCTTCCGTATTCGTTTGTATATACGGTTTCCTTCGTGCCGACTATGAAAGTGCAGTTCGCGCGATTCCAAGGATTCTTCGGATCCGGCTTTAAAAATTCGGGATCGACGCGCTTTATTTCTTTCGGCCTGCGCCCGCCATCGTACCAATGCAGGCGTATGCGGTTGTTGACGCCGCGCTTGTTGATGAACGTCATTACGCTCGAAGCCTGATTCGGCCAGCTGTAATCGTTGAACGGAGTCGAGTTTGCGACTATGCTCATCGGATAGCCGAGGTCGAACGCCGAATAGGGAACGTCGAGGAAGTGGCAGGCCATGTCGCCGGCAGCACCCGTTCCGTAGTTGCGCAGACCGCGCCAATTAAACGGAAGTATTTCTTTCGAGTAGGGCTGATAGGGCGCGACGCCGAGCCAAAGTTTGTAGTCGAGAGTCGAGGGAACAGGCTGTCCTTTCGGCATTTTTAGCTGTCCCTGAGGCCAAATCGGGCGGTTTGTCCAGATATAAATGTCTTCAATCTGTCCAATAATGCCAGCGTCGTACCATTCCTTGATTACGCGCCAGCCCTCGTTTGTGTGTCCCTGGTTGCCCATTTGGGTAATTACGCCAGCCTTGTCGGCGAGCCTTTTGAGTTCGTTTGCCTCCCAAATTGTGCGGGTGAGGGGCTTTTCGCAATAGACGTGCTTGCCCTTGGCTATCGCCCATGCAGCTATCGGATAGTGCATGTGGTCGGGGGTTGCAACAGTCACAGCGTCTATCTGCTTATCCATTTTATCGAGCATTACGCGGAAGTCGCGGAAGCGTGGTACGGTGGGAAATTCTTTGTATGTTTTTGCCGCCATGGTATCGTCAACATCGCAAAATGCTGCGAACTCAACATGCGGGGAATTTCTGAAGGCGGAAATTACCGCGTCGCCTCTGCCGCCGACACCTACCACCGCAACTCTAAGCTTGGAATTCGGGCCAGGCGTTTTTCCAATGCTCCAAGACGGAAGAACCATAAGACCGCCGGCTACTGCGGCGCCCTTTAAGAAGTTTCTGCGATTTAACATATTTTTTCCTTTTATATATTGTATTGTTTTTGTAAAAATCAAAGCCGGCTTACCTCCCAGGCAAAGATATAAAAAAAAGATGCTCCACCCCGAAGCGTAATTTGTATGCGCCGTCCCCTTTGGTTTGATATAAATGTTTGAGTTAAAATCCGAAATAGTCAATAAAAATTTAAACAACACAAATAGGCAATAACATGGAAAATAAAGTAGCTGTAATAGAGACAACATGCACCGGAGAGGAATCCGCAAAGCTGATAGCCGAAACTCTGGTATTTGAAAGGTTTGCGGCATGCGCGCAAATCGGATCTCCGATAACGTCAATATATAGGTGGAAAGGGAAAGTGGAAAACTCCGAAGAATTCCCAATATATATAAAGACGTCTCCCGAAAAACTTGAAGCGGCAATCGCGAGGCTCTCGGAAATACACCCATATGAGTGCCCGCAAATATTATTTAGGGAGGAAAATTCGTCAAAAAGCTACGCTCAATGGTGCGCCCAATCGGCAGTCCGCCAGGATTAAGTGCCGTTTTTAGGGGCTTTCAAGTTGAAAACGGAAATAAAAGAATTGAAATCCGCGCGGAAAAAATTTCTAATAGCCCAAAATGATATATTTGGTTATAATAGTGATTTTGACCCTCGGGGTGTCGGCATTTTGCTCGACGCTCGAAGCGATGGTGCTGAGCACGACCCCCGTTGAAATAGAGGCGCTTAAAAGAAAATACGGCAAAAGGGGAGAGCTGCTTGAAAAGTTTGTTGAAAATATAGACGAAACAACCTCCGCAATACTTACAGCAAACACAATAACAAACACATTCGGGGCGACGCTCGCCGGAGCGCAGTTTGCGATGATAATGGGGACGGGACCAGCCACAAGATATGTCTTTCCGGCGGCAATGACTGTATCCATTCTATTTTTTTCTGAGATACTGCCTAAAAATTTCGGAATATTTTACGGGCCTGCGATACAGCCGTGGCTTGTGTATCCCCTGCACTGGCTTAGAATAATAATGAAGCCAGCCTCAAAGTTTTCAGCTTGGATGATTGGGAAAATAACGCGTAAGAAACGCCATATGCGCGACCTCAGCAACGACGAAATAATAATGCTCGCCGAGAAGGGGCAAAAAGACGGGCTGATATCCCCGCAGGAACGCGACCTCATAGCGAACTCGCTGTCGCTCGACGACGTCACAATATCCGAAATAATGACGCCGCGAACCGTAGTTATGGCGCTCGACAAGGATATGACTGTCGAAAAGGTTTTCAAAGAGAACCCGAACCTGAACTTCTCGAGAATACCCGTGTATTCTGACACTATCGACAATATAGTCGGGATAGTGCGCCGGCGCGATATACTAACCGCTGTTGCCGGTGACCGCAACAACGCAAAAATATCCGATTTCATGCAGCCGCCGATATTTGTCCCCGAGAACGGGTCCGCGCTGTCTGTGATGAGGCAGCTGATAAAGAAGCACCAACAAATGGGAATAGTTGTGGACGAATTTGCGTCACTTACAGGGGTTGTGACGCTTGAAGACATATTTGAACACCTGCTCGGCTCAGAGATTTTTGAAGCCGACGACATAGCCGTTGACATGCGCGAGCTTGCCCGCAACCGCAAGTCGAGGAAATAGCAAACAAGCAAAACTCGAAATAATATGAAAACTGCAATACTTACGCTTGCGTGCGCCGCCATCTTGGCGTTTGCAGCCTGCAACACCGCAGAAAATGTGCGGGACGACGCTAAGAGAACCCCAATAGGCTCTGTAATAACCGGCGAGACCAGAAGCGCCGATTCGTACTTGAAACGGGTTAGCGATGAAAACAAATCTCTCGACAGAGACACATGGCGCCCGATTTCCAACGAGAATCTATAGCCGGCGCGCCGGGCGACAGCTAGCATGCCGATTCAGAAGATACCGTTTTACACGCTGTCTTCGCGCGAACTCGCGGAGATATTGACCGGCGACGGATTTGAGAAATTCAGGGCGAGGCAGATATTCGACAGTGTTTACGCTAAAAAAATTTTCAAGCCGGACGAATTTCCGTCGATACCGTCGAAGCTTGCTGAATATCTGTCTGAGAGGTTCGACTTTGAGCCTGCCGCAATGGTGGGCGACAGGAAGTCCGAAGACAGCACGAAAAAATATCTGTTTAAGCTTTCCGACGGCAATTTTGTGGAGTGCGTGTTGCTTGAAGCCCCGTCCGACGACGATGGCAAGATACGCAAGACGCTGTGCGTGAGTACGCAAGTCGGATGCGCATGCGGGTGCAGGTTTTGCGCCTCGGCAATGCGCGGATTTGTGCGCAATCTCAGCGCATGCGAGATAGTCGCACAGGCGCTGCCGTTCGTAAAGAGGAGTGTGGAAAACGGCAAAAAAGAGGCCAAGTTCGAGTTTGAAAATATAGTCGTGATGGGAATGGGGGAGCCGCTTGTAAACTTTGACAATTTGATGGCGGCTCTTGCCATATTTAACGCCCCCGACAAATTCGGGTTTGGAGCGCGGCGGATAACGGTTTCGACCTGCGGGATAGCCGACAGGATAGAGAAACTCGCGGAAATCGGCTTTCCGTACAGGCTGGCGATAAGCCTGCACGGAGCGACCGACGAAGTGAGGTCGCGGATAATGCCGATAAACAAAAAATATCCGCTATCGGCCCTGATACGCGCGGCAAAGAAATTCTCGTCTGTGTGCGGGCGCATGATAACGCTCGAATACATAATGATAGAAAAGGTAAACGACACGTTTTTGCAGGCCAGAGAACTTGCGAAAATCGCCCGCGAGCTGCACGCGCACGTAAACCTCATACCGTACAACCGCGTCGAGGGGCTCGAATGGAAGAGGAGCCCGGCAGGGAGGCGCGCGGCGTTTGCGAAGGTTCTCGACGAAGCTGGGGTGTCGTACACACTGCGGCGCGAAAAAGGGGCCGGGATAGAGGCCGCATGCGGGCAGCTTGCGCTTAAAAGGAAGATGGAAGATGCCGGAGCGGCTGGGGGCGGCACGAATAAAAATGCGGAGTGAAACATTTTTTAATTGCGAAAAAATCTATTGCGGACAAAGTTTGATACGGTGAATAATTATAAGCACAATTCCAATCCGTTCGACAGGGTATCCATACAAATGGGCGCACTTTTTCGGGCGTTTGAAGGTTTTTTGGCGTCGCAGGTAAAGACCTTCGAGAAGGAAGTAAGGGCGGCGGCAAAAGAGTCGATATCGCCAAAGGGTAAATTTATACGGCCGACGCTCGTATTTGCGGCTGCAAACGCAGGCAGCGAGTGGGACGAATCGCTTATAAGGAGAGCCGCGATAGTCGAGCTTACACACTTGTCAACGCTGATACACGACGATGTAATAGACGGCGCGAATATGAGGCGCAACGCCGAGACTGCCAACAGCAAATACGGTGCAAAAACGGCGATACTGCTCGGCGACGCGATATTTGCGCACACTATGGGACTCGCCGTCGAGGAGAACGATTTGGATACGTCGAGGAGAGTTGCAGCATGCGTCAAGACGATATGCGAAGGCGAAATACGCCAGACGCTTGCGGACAAGACCGTCAGGGTGACGCGTCAAAAGTACTACGACATAGCGTACGGGAAAACTGCGGCGCTATTTTCACTGGCGTGCGTGCTTGGGGCGAAGAGCGTAAAAGGGGTTCCCGGGTGGACAGACGCAGCCGAAGAAGCCGGCAAGCAGCTCGGTATAGCCTATCAGATATACGACGATTTGTGCGACTGGTTTATGAGCGAAAAAGACGCCGGAAAGACGCTTGGGACAGATTTGTTGTCGGGCAAGCAGACGTTTCCGCTAATAGCGCTGACAGAGACGATGGGCAACGCCGAGGCGGAGGAATTTACATCGAATTTGAGCATTCGCAAGCCGGACGAGATAATAGAGCGCATGAGAGCCTGCGGTATAGAAGACATCTGCGCGGCTGAGATAGGCAGGCGAATAAAGGGTGCCGAAAAGGCGGTAAAGGGTTATCCTGAGTTATCCGGCAAATTGTTGGATTTTTGCGCCGCGATGAGGGAGCTTGCGCTGGGATAGCTTGAGAGATGTCGGCGGCAGGTAAAATGATATACGCGGCGGGGATATCGCACGAGACCGTTGAGTCGGCGGAATTGGGGAAGTACGGGCTTGCCGGGGACAAGTGCAGCGAAGCCGAGAGCGGCGTATTGGCAGCCGGCATAGCGGACGAAATGCTGTTGTTGAGCACATGCAACAGAGTGGAAATGTATTTGGTGTCTGTGGACGCGGAGGCTGCCGGAAAGGCGGCGAAGGCTGTATACGGCGCAAACGGCGGAGAATTTGTATCGCTGGGAAAGGTAGCGGAAGGTGAAGATGCGATAGAGCATATTTTTTCCGTTGCGTCCGGATTAAAGTCGCAGATGACAGGCGAAACAGAGATACTGGGGCAAGTAAAGGCTGCATATGAGAGGGCCCGCGGGGCCGGACATTGCGGGCCGGTCTTGAATACAGTATTTCAGAAGGCGATACACTGCGCAAAGTGGGTAAGGACAAACACGGAGATAGGGCGCGGAAAGATAAGCGTTGGGAGCGTGTGCGCCGAGCTTGCGTTGAGAATATTTGAGGACATAGGGAAAGCCAAGATATTGTTGATAGGGTCGGGAGAAGTAGGAAAGCTTGTTTCCGACGCCCTATACGTTAGGGGAGGATTGGACATCTCGGTATGCAGCCGCACGAGGGCGAACGCGGACGCGCTTGCGGCGAAAATAGGCTGCGCATCTGCGGACATGGAAGACGCGCTTGGCGGGCTTTGTAGATACGACATAGTTCTGTGCGCGAGCTTGTCGAAGGAGCCGATAATAAAGCGCGGCATGGTTGAGTCGGCGGTTTCAAAGAGGGGGGGCAGGCCGATATTTTTGATAGACCTTGCAGTTCCGCGGAATATAGAGGAAAGTTGCGCTGAGATTGAAGACGCCTACATATACAATTTGAAGGATTTGTCCGACATAGCCAACGAAAATATAGAAGCGAGGCGCGCGCAAATAGAGAGGGCTGGCGATGCGGTGAAGTCGCGCGCCGTGGCGCTATGGGACAGACTTAGAAACAAGGCATAGATATTTTATTGAGTAGGCGGATTTATTTTGGCAGGAGAGCTAAAGAGCTATAATCTGCATACGTAAAATAATCCCATCTAAAAATAATTTCGCTATTGTAGTTTATGCGGCAGAGTTAAGGCGACTTTAAAACAGCAGCACTCTTCCGCTGTGAAAGATTATTCTATTGATAAGTTTGACCCCCGTAGTACGGGTTCCCATTGAGGGGCTTCGCCCCTTCGGCGGTTTACTCCGCAAACTTCCGCCTACCCCCGCAGTGCGGAACTGAAAAATCCTTTTTATTATGGGAGCGTGCTAACGGCTCATACAATGCCCGCCAACGGATACTTTAAAAAAATATTCCTCAAACCTTGTATAAAAAGTTTGCGTGTGAAATCTAAATTTTATTTGTGCTTCCAAAGTCTTTTGTGGAACAAAAATTTTTATATTGCAAAAAAACTTTTAATATTAAAAAATAATAATAAATCTAGAAAAAATATGAGCTACGACGATTATTTAAAACAGAATCCGGAATTTGCGATGCGGCTAGCGCGAATATCCGCAGGCAATTACCACTGTCCCAATTGCGGACACGACTTTGACAAGCCAGCGTCGCAATCATACGGTTGGGGAGCATTTTTTTGCGGCTTAATACTGTCAATAATTGGAGTCGTTATAGGTATGACCGGCATTGGGATGATAATTGCGATACCGATTTTGACACTCAGCTCATGCGCATTTATTGCATTCGCGGTATCGTACGGAACAACAGCAGTATCTCCACAGAAAATATGCCCGTACTGTAATTGGAAATATATAGTGCGCATAAAATGATGCGACCCCAAAAAAACCGGCTTTTTGATTTGCACAAATTAAAATCGTTTCAAACACATTTTAGTTCGCATAAAAAATCGCTTAAAAAAAAATAAAGCCGCGAACCTTTATGGACTCGCGGCTTTCAAAATGGTCGAGGTGAGAGGATTCGAACCTCCGGCCTCTACGTCCCGAACGTAGCGCTCTACCAGGCTAAGCTACACCTCGCATTTTTATCCAATCTAATTTGCGGATTTTGCGCGCAAATACAAGCTTATTTTTCCTATATTTTTTTTGCAGCCTCCCCGGCTTCATTCCCCGCTCTTTCCCTGTATTTATAAAAGCACAAAGGAAGGGTCAGTACTTGGCTCACAACAAACAGAAAGAACCAAAACCACCCTCCGTCTATAAATCCGTAGGCGTGCAGGCCAACTCCCATCAAGTTGACTCCAAACCAAGCCCACGCGGCAACTATATTGCCCACAACAGCCAGTCCCAAAAATATCCTGTCGCTACAGAGCCTCATGCACTTTGCGTGTATCGCAACAGCTGTCCACAATACAGTCATCAGCGCCCCGTTCTCCTTGGGGTCCCACCCCCAGAACCTCCCCCAGCTCATGTCGGCCCATATTCCGCCGAGCATCGTCCCGCCAAACGTAAACATAAGCGCAAAGCATAATACCGCGTACACGGTCTTTGCGGTATCACCGGTAAGCGCACCAAAATTCTCGCGCGAAAATATATTTGATACAAGCCTCGCCTGCGCTATAAATCCCGCCAAAAATATTCCGCAATACCCAACCATTATCGTAACAACATGCGCCGTAAGCCAAAAATTGGAATTCAATACAGCCCTCATCATTCCCATCGTATCGCCGCTATAAGGCAAATTTATCGCAACCAATAGCGACATCAGCCCGCATATGCTCGCCGCCACCCCAACCGACAGATACTTTTTCTTAAAAAAAATATATACGCCTATCCCGGCTGCAACTGCCCCTGTAAATACTAGCGACGAATACAAGTTTGTCACCGGCGGGCGCATTTGTATGTACATTCTCAATATTATCCCCAATATCTGAAGCCCCGCCGCAGACGCCATAAATACGCTCCCCGCCAGCTTCAGAGCCTCCCCGCGCGTAGAAAATATCCGCGATAGCCCGAATGCCGCCAGCGCAAACATGTATAATATAAATCCTCCAAAAAACGGCGACATCGCATTAGCAAAATTCTCCACCTTCAATCTCAGCCACGGCACCCCGCTAGATTTCAACAATATCCCGTTTATCTCAACGAGCGCCGCATGCGCCCCTTCCCTGTCGCCACCAGCTATCGCATCGCACGCTCGCGCGTACAATTTTGCCAAGTTGACCGACATATCGGAAGCCTTCCTGTCAAGCATTACCTCAGCGGGCGTCGCGTATCCGCTCCCGGTATTTATGGAATTTATAGAAGCGTCGGGATACGCGTTCTCAAAGCCTGCAACATCGCGGTAGTACGATAGCATCGCCGCAGCCCGCGCAAGTTTAGACTCTTCCGGTGCGCGATTTTTCTCCTTTGCAGATTTTAACTCCTCCGAAGCCTCTTTAACCGCCGCTCTCCAGTCTTCTATTCCCTTTACAGCAGATTTCTGTCCCGGTACTTTAACCGCAAACGAATTTACGGCTGTCGCATATGCTACTCCCTTTTCAAGAGCCTCCGCGCACGCCGCAGCAAGCTCCGCATTTCCGTCGGAAGCCGCCGCCTTCTCGACTTGCCCGTAATGTTTCGCAAGGTCGTCGTATGAATAGTATCTGCCCTCCACACCGAGTATTTTTTGCAGATCCCTGTTGTCCGTGCGCATTATTTTTTCGGTAGCCTGCCCGCCCGCTTCCGCGGATAGCCGCCAAAGCCATTTAGATGAGGATATTTTCCCTTCGGACGTATTGGCGGACGCCTTGCCGCCAAGAGATTTTAGCACGTCGGCCGACGCGCTCGACACCGGCATAACGCGCCCAGCTTTCAATACTGGAAGCTCTCCAAAACTCGGTCCAATCAGCGAGTCGTACAGGGGATCCCCCATAAAAACCTGCCACACCGCAAGCGGCGAAAACGCCACCATCACCGAAATTAGCACGCTTATGGAAAACGCGTATCTATTCATCGTCAATTTTTCTCCCTCGCAAAAAGCCTTGGTATAAACATTATCGCCATTCCGGCAAAGGTCGCCCCAACAGCAAGCCACGGCAGGAGCCTTGCCGGATTGCGCACTGCCGCAAGCACGCTCGTCTTACCGCCGTCGCCGTACGACATCTGGTAAAACGTCCATCCGCCGAATGAACCGGGCGAATTCATCGACACGACCTGTTCAACTCCGCTATCGCCGCGCTTGAATTCCACTTGGCTTGAAAAGCTTTTCGGCGTCGAGCTCGAATCCCATTTTTCCATGGAAAATTTTACGAGCTTCACTTTAAACGGCAGTTTCATAACGCTTCCCGCAGACCCGTTTTTAGCACCTACAAGTATTGTGTCAGACTCCGTCCCCTCACGCAGGACCATGGAGCCTTCCACCCTCATATAGTATTGGAGAACACCGGATATTATAAGCAGGACGAGCGACACGTGCGCTATCGACGCTCCGAAGCCATAAAGTCCTCCCCTAACATATCTCCATCCGCTCGCGAGTATATTCACCGCGGCGAGCAAACCAACCGACGCCCCTCCCAAAAGCGGAATTTTTATAAAGCCGAGCGTCGCCACGCAGAAAAAGCTCTCAAAATATTTTGCCTGCGCCGCCGCAACCCCTATTTCTTTTTGGGCGAGGGTCGCAATAAAAACAAGCAAAGTCGCGTACGCCATTATTCCGACAGCAAGCCGCCTCGAAGACGCCACCGCGTACATTAATTTTAATAACGCCGCTTTCATCGAATCAAACATTGAACCTAAACAGGGCTACATCGCCGTCCTTGAATTGGTAGTCGCGCCCTTCAAGCCTATACGTTCCTGCCTCGCGCGCCTTATGCACGGAGCCTGCCGCCATCAGATCGTCGTACGAAACCACTTCGGCCTTTATGAACCCCCTCTCAAAGTCGGTGTGTATTACGCCGGCGCATTGGGGGGCTGTCATTCCCTTTACGAAAGTCCAAGCCCTTACTTCTTTTTCGCCCGCTGTAAAATAGCTCGCCAAGCCGAGCAAATCATACGTCTTTTTTATCAACTCGGACACCCCGCTGTCCGTAGCCCCAAGCTCCGCAAGGTATTCTTTCGCCTCGTCGGGCTCGAGCGACGACAGCTCCTCTTCGAGCCGCGCGCAAATCACGCAAGAGTCGGCGTCGTGGGAATTTTTTGCGAATTCCCTTACCTTTGCAACGTACGCGTTTGACGCCCCGGCGTCGCCTATGTCGGACTCCGCCACATTGCATGCGTATATCACGGGCTTAGAGGTCAGCAGAAAATACGATTTTATGCGGGCTGCGTCCTCCTCCGAGACATCGGGTAGCGTTATTGCGGGTTTTCCCTCGTTTAGGTGCGCAATCAGGCGCTTGAGCAGCTCCACGTTTTTTATCGCCTCTTTGTCCATTCCCTTCGCTTTCCTTGCATTGTTGTCGAGCTGTTTCTCGCAGCTTTGCAGGTCGCTTAGAACGAGTTCCGTAGTGATAATCTCTATGTCTCGAACAGGGTCGACAGAGCCCATGCTGTGCAAAATATCGTCGTCGTCGAAGCAGCGCACGACATGCACAATCGCGTCGACTTCCCTGATATTCGCCAAAAATTTGTTTCCAAGCCCCTCTCCTTTGCTCGCCCCCGCGACGAGGCCAGCGATGTCGACAAACTCTACTGCCGCCGGGATTATCACGTTTGTTTTGGATATCTCTGCGAGCGGCTTGAGCCTTTCGTCAGGCACTTCCACAACACCTATATTCGGTTCTATCGTGCAGAACGGATAATTCGCTGCCTCCGCCTTTCTGCTTCTTGTGAGGGCGTTAAACAGAGTGCTTTTGCCCACGTTGGGCAGACCTACTATTCCGGCTTTTAACATTTCTTTTCCAATACATTCGCGCCGTTAAAAAAGCGTGCCGACCCCCGGGCGGCGCACCGCGGAAGGCCGGCTGAAATACTTGCGCCTAATCGCGCGGGCCGTATTCCAAGGTTTTGCCCGCGTATTTTACGCTTACATGGTTTTTGCGGTCGGGGCGCGCCGACTTTTCAGTGTGGCCTATGACGCGCGCCTGTATAGAGTACGACTCGGCTATCTCAATAACCTTCTTTGCGTCGGACTTCGAACAGTACACTTCCATTCTGTGCCCCATGTTGTAAACTTCAAACATCTCACTGTCGGAAGTCCCGCTCGCTTTTTGTATCGCCTTGAAAATCGGCGGTACGTCCATCAGGTTGTCTTTTACAAAGTGGACGGACTTCCCGAAGCGGACGCACTTTGTCTGTCCGCCGCCGGAGCAATGGACAAGCCCCTTTATCAAGCCGGGGTGCTTCTTCATTATTTTCATAATCACGGGCGCATATGTGCGCGTGGGCGAAAGTAGCGCCTGAGCTATCGTCATGGACGAGCCTTCAAGCTTGTCCTCGAGCTTGTACGGGCCGCAATACACGAGTTTTTCGTCGACGCCCGCATCGAAGGTCTCCGGATATTTTTCGCGGTAGTACGGGCATAAAATATCGTGGCGGGCGCTCGTTAGGCCGTTTGAGCCAATGCCGCTGTTTTCAGAATCCTCATAAGTCGCCTTGCCCGCCGACGAGAGGCCGACTATCGCAAGCCCCGGTTTTATTTTATCTCCCGCTATTACCTTGTCGCGCCGCATGACCGCCACCGCGCAGGAGTCGACCACAACAGCCCCGGTTAAGTCCCCGACGTCCGCCGTTTCCCCTCCGCCTGAGTATATTTTGACACCAAGCCCCCTCAGTTTTTCCATAAACGCTTCGGAGCCGTTTATGAGCTCGGCGAGCGCGTCGCCGCCAAAATTTCTCGCATTTCGGTTTACGGTGTTTGACAAAAGTATGCGCTCGCACGCCCCAATG
>UMAM01033097.1_pt1 | contig 13145 bp, 22 predicted proteins | sample 1963711 | NCBI WGS metagenome assembly UMAM01 (sample SAMEA4835916, study PRJEB28245) | human gut metagenome | biome: gut microbiome; material: fecal sample | place: Denmark | collected 2008
ATAAAACAATTCATGCTATAATATAGACAGTGAAAGGGAGAGAAAAACCTTTCAGAATATGATTGGATGGGAGATAGGGAAATGAATTTTAAAATCACAATCAAGGAAGTCCATGAAGCAGTTGTTTATGTCGAGGCGAACAGCTATGGACAGGCGTTAAAAAGGGTTGAAGATGATTACTGGAAGAACCCGAACGATTATGTACTTGAACCAAAGGATACAATTTTTGAGTAAAGGAAAACCCCGCCATTTGGCGGGGTTTAAAACTATACGGGGATACAAGCAAACGCCTGAATAATAATTTCGTTTATGTTGCTAAGTGTTCCTGCACCATTCCACAAGGTAACGTTTCCACTAGCGTCAATGTTAAGGTTAGAAACAGTGTTTCCGCTTGCAGACGAATCCTTAACAACGATGGCGCCATATAGTGCTGTAGATTTTGGGCAAAATTTCGTTGGGATTTTAAACAGAACTTCATTTGCGGCAAGTGAAAATTTTTCGGATGCGTAGTAATATGCAGTCACAAACAAAATTCCGGCCGGGACATTTCCACGAATTGTTCTAGCAAAACCCGTGATCTTTGCATTAATATCCGTGGGGGTGATTTCCTCCCAACCGTTGACAATACTATTTGCAACGGTCACGGCATTGTTCGCGGCTGTAGTTGCGGCATTTGCGGCAGTACTCGCGGCATTGGCCGTATTCACGGCTTGCGTTGCCTTGTTATTTGCATCGGACACGTCAGAATCCGTTGTCGTTGCCCACGTGTCAATTTTTTCCATATCGTCATTATAATCGGTGAGCCAATCGGGTTTGTCAGTTCCTACGAATTGCGAAAGGTCAAGTGTAGTTGTTTTATTTGTGCTTGCCATAATAATTTATCTCCTTTTATTTAAGTTTTTGAATTCCAAGAATAAATGTAAGCCGTCCAATCTTTTGTAAGATAAGCCGTAGCGGTTAAATCCAACGCTTTATATTCGTTTGCAGTTAAACCATTTGTTCTAAGCTGTTGCGTTAGTTCGTTCATTGCTTGTTGTACAGAAGTGAAAACCCCTGTAATGGCAGAATATACACCATAAATAAGTTTATGCCAAATAAAACGGGCAGAAGTTGCGTAATTAAATGCTGTAATGCTGTACGAGTTATAACCATTTGCTGTCAATCCAAGCTTTGAGTACTCGTAAGCTGTTATTCCACTTTGCCTTACCCCTGCATAAATATCATTTAGAGTATTTTTCAAACTGTCTAACTTGTTATACACAGGATTATTGATAATTGTTTCGTCGCCCAATCTGTTAACTACTTCACTTAGTTTTTGATTGACAACCATAATAATATAATTATAGAATAGCTCATTATTTTTATCTACGGTATCAATTAAATTAATGATTTTATCATTAATTTCCTGTGTAAACTGTGCGTATTGATTTTCCAGATTATCTATTTCTCCATTAACCGAGCGTTCAAATTCATCAATTTCTTTGTTTATCAAAGTTAGTTGTTCTGTCACATAGTTTTTAACCCATTCTTCGGTTACAGGTGTGTACGTGTTTAAAGTAGCTATCACTTCGTTAATTGCTCCCTGTAATTTACACAGTGCATCATAATAGGATAGCGCATCCGCATAAGCAGACGGCAAAGCGGGGGTGCAACACCGAACCACATTTAAAAAATCCATATTGATTTCACCTCCTTTAATAAAGCTTCATGAAGCAGTTTTGTATTTCCGGGTTGTGGATAATTTCCATGTCAACATTCAAGAATGTTTCCCGGTAGTCTTTCAACAATTCGCTTAAATTATGATACATATTTCCGCGTACTTTCTTTTCAAAATTTCTGTCACGTTTCTGTAAATTGTTTGCGGTCGAAGATGCCGAAGAATCATTCAAAGTTGCAGAAGTTAAATATTTTTCGTCTGCGATAGCACCATTATCCAACAACCCTTGCGGGGTATCGCTGTAAAGGCTCTTTCCGTCTGCTGTGTCTGTGCGCGTACCATCACTTTCAACATTCTCAAGTTCCATATTTGTTTCAACATAATTATAAGCATTCAGCGGGTCAAAGTCAAGTTGAGCACTTTTATAAAGTTGGTTGTAATACGGCATTATTTCAGCCATGGAGCGGTTAAGATAAAGTTTGAAAAGCCCGGCGGTCTCTGCACCAATTTCCCTCATCCAATAATGCATTATGATTTTGTTGTTAAGTGTGTCACGGTATTTTTCATCAAAAATCGGGTAATCTTTTAAACCGATATCATAACCATTTTGAATAAGTTGTCTTAACTCCACTGTGTAATTACTCATTTTCTGGTTCACCGTCCATTTCGGGCACAATCGGAATTTCTGAATTAAATTCTACCGTCATATTAGTGCCCCACATTTCGTTTATTTTTTCGCACGCCTGTTTTCGTTCATATAGGTAAGATTCACGTATCATTTCAAGCGAACCGAACGGGGCGGCGGCTTCATTTGCAACAAGCCTTTCCCGTTTATCTGTAAAAGCCGAAACAACACCAAGGCTTGTAAGTGCTTCGTTATAAATTTCCGTTTTCACGGAGAGCAAATCGCGTGCAATGAACGGAATATCCAAATTGATTGGCTTTATACTGTCAAGGTTCAAGGATTTATCACCGTAGATAAACGGTTGACCGCCGTCCAACTTCATAATCAAGTTTTTAAGTGACAATCTTTCTTTTTCATTGCACGCAATAAAAGCCGAAAACTTTTGTAAATTAGCATTTGTTTCTGCATTTCGCTGAATTTCATATAGCTTGCGCGCATACTCATTTATAATGTAAGCATCACCAGTTCTTGTCATGTTGTTAAAAATTAGCACGCTATTTGTTTCATTCAACATTCTAAAAGGCATACCGTTTGCGGCAATTGCGCTTCGTTCAGACGGTACTCCGTACCAGTTGAGCGAACCTGTATACGCAACCCCTAAACCAAAAAACTGTTCCAAACTATCTTCATAAAAAACCAGCGCTGAACCTTGTGTAATGAGCATCAATTCAAGATATCGAATATCAATCCCTTTTGGCACATTTTCCCATTTAAAGCGGGCTAGTGCAATGTTAAGCAATCGGATTGTATATTCATTGTAAGTTATATTGTTCAAAGCTAGAGTGTCGAAAAACTGAAAATCTCTACCACCTATCCCTTTTCTTGCCATTATTGCACCACCTTAAATAATAGAATTATCAAGAGAATAATTTTTAATATCGTTCGTATGCCAAAAAGTAACACCCGTTTCAAATGCCTGTTTAATTCGATTGTGTGCTACAACAGGAATACTGTCTATTAAATTAGCTTCTGTACACTTCACAAAATTCCAAGAACGTCGACCATACAAGTTAGGCACTTTTGTTTGCAGGGTTTTGTAGCCGTACATCGTAAAATAGTCGTCAATGCGTTTTGCATATTCGTAGCGCACGCATTTAGGGAACATGTAAAAATACCATTGCCCATTTGCAAAGAAAGAATTTGAAGAAGCTGTATTGCCCCTCGCACTATCGGGGATTATCTTATGTTCTTCGATTGTTACAAGTGTATTAGCAATTTTAGTTGCCGCCCCTACAACACTTTCAACTGCGCCGGAAAAATCCCCGGTAAAAACTCCGACACCCGCACCAACCGAACCGCCAACAATTGTTGTTAAAGCATTTAAATTCATTCCCATTTGATTCTGCGCATACCAGTTTTTAAAGGTGTCGTTTATCCACGAACAAACAGGGAAAGCGGGCATTGTCAACGATTCATCAAGTGAGATGTTAAGACCTTTATAATTCAGCGGCGTACACACGATAGGGGCCGAACCGCCAAGCGAGCTGAATAATACAAAAGGCCCATTCGGCTCTTGTGCTTCAAAGTCAAAAAACTCGTAACGGTATTCTTTACCGCTTGCGCCAGAGCCATACAATTCCAAAGCTCTATATGGGTATGTGTATAATTTATTATTTTTCGGCGTGTAACCATCAAGCGGTGCAAAAACGTTTAGCAGTTTGTTTCCGTAGATTCTTTCCGAACCAAACCCCGAAACCCAGCCATATGACGGGGAGGCAGGGAAAATATTCAAAAGCTCAAGCGGATACATAAACATTGATACAATTGCATCACCTTTACCACTTTTTGCATACTCATCAACCATATCGATAGCTTTATCCACTCTATCTTTTTTGGCATAATAATAAGATAAGCCCGTAAAGGTATTGTCAAGCAGTGAGGATGTTGGGACACCATCCAAACGCTCTGAAACAGCTATAATTATACCCGGCGTAAAATCATAAACTGTTCCGTAACCACTTGTAATGTTCTGATTGTAAACATATTCCCCCGTTTCCAGATTTTCGGGGACAAGGTTGTTTCCAAATGTGTCGTCATTTGTATGCTCACGTTCAACGAAAGAAATTTTCAACGTGTTATCTGCAAACCATGTTTGAAAAACATCCTGTTCAAAATACACGTCACTTTTGTTTTCGTTCTGGAAGCGAATATCTGTAATAAAATTAAAGTACCAGCGGTTGTTATTTCGATAATACATGTAATTGCAGTTTGCAATCGTTTCATAATTTGCAGGAAACGAAACAAATTTATCGTCACGCTGATAAGTTGCACCGTCAAGTGTCGCAACAATTTTTGTGGAAAGAAAAGAAAGACGTTCTTCCATATTCTGGAACAATCTAACGTGCGCGTAATCATTCCCCCATGGAACACCTGCGCACAGATAAATTGTCGTGTTGGGATTTATTGCCATTTTCTTCTCCTTTATATTCGCCGGGCGGTATTACCCGCCCGGCTATAAACTTTAACCGTTCACAGTAATAGTAGCTGTTCCATTCTTTTCTGTGTTATAAATAGAGGTTGCAGTTACCGTTACAGGGCCAACTTCTGCACTCCCGATGGTGAGTACACCGTCCCGTGTAATTGTGGTCGCACTGTCAGAATTTCCTGAAATAGCCCACGTCACACCCTGCGGGAAAAGGCCCGTACCTGTTACGGTAGCTTTCATCTGAATAGTGGTGCCCTTGTTTACGGCTGTAGCATCGGGTGAAACGGTAACACCTGTAATTGTGGGGGCAGTCGTAACAAACGCAACCGCGTTCGCAAACGGACAAACTGCCATGATTCTCCAGTAGTGCGCCCAATACTGCCAGTACAGGCCCTGCCCGTTCATATCGCGCGTAAACTTCTGCAAAGCGTCCCACACTGCATAGAAATCTTCATCAATCAAAATCGCGTGCGTATCCTGAACGGGAATTTCATCCACAACAATAACACGGTACTGAACCTTCGCGGGCTCAAGATTGAACAGTGTGCTATACCCAAGCACGGCCAAATAAGCATCGGTGTCCGCATCGATAATAAGCACCTGTTTTTCTTTCGGTGTTGCAGTAAGGACACCAAGACTATTGTAATCTGAGCGCATAAAAGCCATTTTATTCGAAACGGCTTTCATTTTGGCAAGCGCCATGTGCGCGGTTGTATTATCCGTTACATCGTCAATTACTTCAACAGCGAACTTACCCGCCGTGCCATACTGCGCAAGCAGATTTTTCATGGTGGTAAATTCATCCAGTTCCGCACCCGTGTACATAGCATTAAATACAGAACTGATAAAATCACTAAGTCCCTGCCACGACATAAAGGCCTGACGCAACATGTCATCGGAAATAGTTTGTTTATAAAATACCTGATAATTCAGCTTAGCAAAAGCAGTGTTTACGTCAGGAATCTCGCGCTTCATCCATTCTTCTTCAGCCTGTGCCGGGTCAAACTGGTGTGCTTTTGCAAGATTGGTGTAAACAAGCTCCACAGTGTCGCCGTATTCCAGAATACCCTTTTTGAGCACCCGCATAGGGTTAGTAAACAAACGATACGTAATCCATACGCGCCCGATAAGATTTACAAGGGTATCTACAAAAGCGTTTTGCGTGGGCTGATAATCCAGCACCGCCGTGCCAAATTCCCGAATATTATCCTGCGTCACCTGCGGAAGCCGATTTTCAAAGCTGGGATTTTCCGCTACCATCTGCGCGCGGAGCGCGGTTAGAATCTGCGGTGCATTATTGGTTACACTTGTCAAAACTTTTGCACTTTTCATTTTTCAATTACCTCCTCATTAAAAATGGATTTAATCTTTTCCGTTTCGTCTTTGATATCGTCGAAATCATCATCTTTCAAATCTTCAACATGCTTTCTAACAGCATCACGGCCAGTCAAAACGCGGGTAACATAATCACGCTTAAAATCTTTAAACGCGTTGGAAATACCGTCCATTTTATCGGACATTTCTTTCCAGTAACGTTCCATTCCCTCTTGTTCATCTTCACTATCGTGCAACCTGCGCAAATCTTCGCGCATGTCGTCCGTCATGCCGTCCTCACTATTGTAAAGACGGTCAATAAATTCACGGGCTTCGCTAAGTTTCATTTTTAATTCTCCTCCTTTAGCTTTAAATTCGTAATCGCTTCTTTAAGTTCGATATAGGCTTTTGTGTTATCTGAAAGAGCCTGCGTGAAATTTTCTTCGCTTTCCCGGTGGGCGTTCATCTGTTTAACGTTCAGCCAGACCAGAACGCCACACATAACAATCGGAAAACCGAGAGTGCTTACAATTTGGGCAACTGTGTTATAGTCCATTTTATCACAACCTTTTGTCTACAAACTTATTCGCCAGTAGCTGAAACTCTGTAACAGTTTTATGTGAATATAAAATATTACAGCATTTTCTTACCCCTAAAAATATCCCGTACATGATTCCTACTTCTTTGGCGCTTGCTTTTTGATAGTTATAATAACTTTCAATATAAAGTGCTTTCAGTTTTTCACACATTTGGAAGTTCACTCAAATCTTTATTAAATATTTTAAGGACTGCTACGTCTGTAATATCCTGCCAGTAATTCCAGCTCCCGAACTCCTGCACTTTGTTAAGGTCGTCCGCCTTCACACGAAACTTCCTTTTATTACCAAAGTAAACATAGTTTTCAGGGTCATTGCTTGCAGGACTGTTAATTGTGTGCCCATTTTCAGCAAAAACAACAATCAGTATATTTGCGGTAAATTCGCCCGGCATAGGTGGCTCACCTCCCCCATATTCTACTTCATAACGCCCAACTATATTTGGAAAGCCATCTTCCGGCGTTACAAGATTATTTGTGATCCCACGCCCAACATGCCATTCTTCATGACAATGTGGACCGGTTGTATTACCAGTCATACCGAAATTGCCAATCGGTGTGCCAGCGGTTACGCTATCACCAACATTCACAAGGCGTTCCGCGTGGTGCGCAGTCAGTACAGTGCGGTTAAGCGTCGGATAGTAAATCGCAATGAAATTTCCCCACGACCAGTTTCCACCCGTGCCGTATTCGCTACGTACAACTTCACCGTCAGCAATCGCGCGTACCATCGTATCGCCCATTACCCCGGAAGCGTCCCGCGTGTTCCAGTCTTTCCCCCGGTGCGAACCTCCAAAAACCTGCGTGACATTTACAAGTGGGTTAGCCGTAATCCAAGTTGTGTAAGCCATTGTTTTTCTCCTTTTAAATAATTATTTTCAACATGCTTTTAATTTCATGCTGAATTTTTTCATTTTCATATGCTAGTGTACCAGTTTCCAGCGCTTCTTTTATTCTTCTGAAAAACGGGTGCCTTTCGTACTGCTTTACATATTGAATGGATTTGTTAATGCTTTCTTTATCTGGTGTAAAAACCATAGTATTATAAGGGTCATAATCGTATGATATAATTGTCATTCCCGTGTCGTAATCAAACCACACGCCGTATTTTTTGTCCCTCCAAACAAGAGTAAAATAAAATCGTGTGTTTTTACCTTTTTTCATTATCTGTGCTTCATCATCAAGATAGAATTTATTATCCACAGAATATTCCGCATACCCAAGGGCACGCGACATTTGTCCAAATCTTGTGTTTTCTTTCGCACGTTTAAATTCTGCGCTTGTTGGAACTACCTGTAAAAGAATGTTATCTCTTACAACTGCATTTTTGTTTTTCGGTAATGATAAATCCCACTGTATAAAATATGGGTTAGCCATTGAAATTGCGTTGCCAAGCATAAATAAGATTACATCATCTCTCATTCTAGCTATCGTGTCATATAAATCGAACAAGAGAAAAGGCTCATTCCGTAGATAAGATGAATGCGGTTTGTCAATGATAAACTCCTCAAAAATCAGATTTGAAATATCAGGAAAAGCACTCGATTTATAATCGCTTGCTTTCGTTAACGCAAAAGTGTAACCGGCTAATTCTTCGTTAATGTACCATTGTCCTCCGTCATACTCTATTTTCGTACCTGGAAAAACTTGATTTTTAATAATGTCATTAAAATACTTGTCTGCGGTTTTTAACAACTCGTCTTTATATCTACGAATATATCCGAACTGTTTACCTTTTTTAAGGAAGTCCCGTACCGCTTTGATTTTCCATTGGTAGGATTTACCAATCCCACGGCCGCCAAGCACAATGTTAAAAAGTGCGTTATATGATAACGTATTATTTATATCGTAATACATAAAATTACCCCAACAGGATTCACAGGCAGAAATAATATAGCTTGCAAGACCCAATGTTACAGACGGTCGGTTTCACCCGTTGCGCTCCACTGTAAATACTATTTACATTTCCTGTAAATCCTATTATAATCATACCTGTAATTTACAAATTATAACATGTATTTTTGTTGCCCAAATATGGATAATTGATTCAAACGGCTTTTGATAAAATTTCTTTAGTTACATATAATATTTGAAAAATTCTTTCATTTTTCTAATCTCCATCCATTCATATATTTTAAATTGGTTTCGCAAAGCGAACATTTTTCTTTGCATAATTCCTCAAGATTTCTTTTTAACTCTTTGTTTTCACTTTCAAGTCGATTGATTTTAATAATTGCTTTTGCGAGTTTCAAACTAATTTCATCATATAAACCACACATCTCATTATATTTACGTTCCATGTTATCATTTTCTTCATAGATTCTTTTACTATCTTTCATCAAATTTACATAAGCTCTTTTCAAGTCGGAATATTTTTCAATAAAATTGCCGTACATATAAATTAGCCCCTTATATTAAACTCTTTATCAACCAGTACAATTCCCCCGTCAACGTGAACGGGCATAAGTTTTCCAGTGTACGTTGCGCACGGATGAAAGTTTTCCCATGTTACCTGTTCTTTTCCTTTATCGGGTAAACCCGCGCATGTTACGTGCAATTTGTCATCTATTTCTTCGATATATGTTTTCGGGCGTAAAAACCTTGCTCTTGTAAAATGGCTTTCGTGCGCCCACGCTCCAAGTTTATAGTCATCTATTTCAATGAACTTTTTAATATCTTCTAATGGTAAAGTTGTATGAATACTATCCGTATCGCTGTAAATGTACATGTCTTTACCGTATTTTTCTATGCTGTATTCTTTTATTTTCTGACTGGTTTCAATCGTGTATCTGCGCGCGTACGCGGTTATAAAAGCACCTACCGGAAGATACAACGCTTCTCTTGTCTCCGGTGGGGAAGTCCTGTATTTAACTATTCCTTTATCAAGATACGGATGCTTTTTTGCGCATGTAGGATCAAGCGCAAATTTACCATATAATGAATTTAGCATGATTTTCGACCAGTTTCGCATAGTGGGATTGTGTTCTTTACCCGCCTTTATTTTCTCCCGCATCCATTTGTCAATATACTTTTTGAACAGGTCTTTTGAAGCTCTGAATTTCCAGCCGCGAATATATTCTAAGTTGTAAACATTGTAATGTTTTAAAAACAACTCAAAATCTACATTTGTTAAGCAAAGCGGAACGATATCCCCATTGCTTGAAGTTACATATTCTGTTTGAACAAAGCGGTTATTTCCTTTTAATTGAATTGTCGGCAAATATCCCCCTTTTAATTCAAACTCACATTTAAACAACTGAATATATAAAGGACGTTCCACATCTTCAACATATTCACCGTTGTAAAATTTCGGTTCGCCCCATGGCAAATCACAGTAGTACATGCGGGACGGATACAGGCTATTTACATCAAATACATTACCCTCGCCCACATCCTTATCCGCGTATATCGGGTTCAAATAAGTAAAGCCTCCTTTATAAGCCTTGCGAATGTCCTTGTCGTAATTCGGTTCGGGGAACAACGTTCTAAACCTCTTTTTTCTAATGATGCTTTTAAAATCTTCTAAGGCGCAACTTCCTTGCGTCAGTTTTTTAAATCCCATTTTAAAAATCCGGTCAAGCGCCAAAGACATAATTTGAACGTCATGTTTCAAATATTCAGTTTCTTCTTTCGTTAAAATGTGGTTTGTTCCACGTGAAACATTATAATCAATTTCAAGTTTCTGAATGTCCAAGTGGAACGCTTTTGCAATTTCATCAACTGAATAATTCAACAGTTTCATACTGTCGCGCAGTTCTAAACTGTTCCCGTTTTCAAACCGTATCTTTATTTTATAAAACTGCCCTTCATCAGATATAAGCGCATTGAATTGCTTATTGTACAATTTTTTACTTTCAACATATTCATAACCATGTTTTAATAGATAGCTGATACAAAATTCCCCGTCAAATTTAAGGTTATGAAAATATAAAATCAAATTTCCGCTTTCTTCACATGTTTCAAAGAAACTTTCTATACTGTTTCCTATTACAATGTTATCTATAACACCTATTTCACATACAGCCCAAGCCCAAACCCTGCAATCATTTTTATCTGTTGTGGTTTCAAAATCTGCCGTAAACATTACAAGTTTAAAACCGTCAAAGCATTTTCAATTTTATTTATCTTACCATTTATGGCTTCTTCGCCATATAAATATTCAATTTCAAGATACGAACCATAGAGGGGGTCTTGGCTTGCGAAATAAAAAGCTGTACCATTTATTTTACTTATCCTATCAACTAATTTATCACCGGCCGCACCAAAATTGTTTTGAATCGCCTTTATATAGTTTCTTTTGTATTTTTCATCTAAGAAAGTTAAATAGCCACTACGTTCTCGATTCTGTGCAGTTTCTAATCTCTTTTTAACTTCCATCAATGTGCGCCCAGTACCTTTTGTAATGGGTCTTAAACTCTCTTGCTCAATAGTATAAAATGACCCCCTGCGCTGTGCTTCCAGAATTTCAAACCTTTTCATGGTTTGCTTATTCGCTTTCGTAATGGCACGTTCGACTTGTTCGCGGACAAACAGCGGAACTTCCAAACTGCTCCCCGCTTTGTATTTTACCATTTTTTGTTTTTCGGGCTTTGCCAATCCCTGTAAACGATTCAACTCACGCGCTATTTCTGCATCTGTCCTACCGCGCATTACTTCCGTGCGGGTCAACGTATCGAGAATTTTAAACGCTTCATTTTTCGATTGCAGTTGTAACAAGCGTCTATTATACGCACGAATTTCTTTATCAATATCCCTAGTCCTTAAATTCCCAGCGGTGTATTTCAATCTTTAACACCCACTTTCTAAATAGTGCACCCCGGTTACCCGGGGTGCTGTTTTTCTCTTACTCGAAATCCAAAACCATAATTTTTGGACGAACGCTTTCACCGATCTTCGAACAAGTAATGAAACCGGACTTTACATTGATTTTATTCATACCATCATCGAAGTCAGTCAAATCAACATCTTTTCGGAAAAAGACTGAATAGAACATTCTGTTACCGTCGCTGTTTTTTACGGAGGTGGAAGCATAAAGTCTACCGTTACTCCCCATTTTAACCCAGAATGTCAACTCACCTTTAACATCGAAAACTGTTTCCACGCGGTCTTTAGTTTCTACTTTCTTTTTATAAGCCATTTCAGTTACTCCAATCTAAATTTATTCGGTTACAGGCGTACCATGTTCTTTTACAATTTCTGCGCTAATTTCATATATGTTATAAACCTTCTCTTTATTTGCAATGGCGATAAACTTTTCTCCCTTGGCTTTCATTGCCTTTTCGAATTCTGCATCATTCTTATACAACCCATCCATTGTTTCAATACAGAAATTCCCATCTTTCTCCTTGATAACGCTATAAATACGTCCCTCATAAATCTTTACTTTCATTTTTAAATATCTCCTTTAATTTTGTGATTATATTATAAACGGCATTTATTAAATCGTCAACCCTCCTTTAAACTTTTCTGCCGTTTCTGACTTTAAACATACCCTTGTTCATAATAGGTTTTATATGGGCAATTTTCGCATTTATTAACAATATCTTCTGTTTCTTTTACCTCTTTTAATGTGTCGGAAATTTCATATAAAGCGTCTCTTATTTGCGCAAGTGCATTTGTTAAACCTATATCTATCATTTTAAATCCCTCCAATTAAAACCCGATTTAATTATAGCCAATAACCCCACTAAAGAACATATTATTAATCCTGTTCCGATTGTTCTAAGTGCGTTCACAAAATCTATATACATTATTAATCCTCGCAATTCTTATAAGCATCTTTTAAAATTCCATCTTCCCAGTAAACCAGCCTGTATTCATCTTCGTTCATATGCACGAAACCATATTCAACTTCGGATAACATGTTTACACCGTCTATCATTTGCATGGTACTGTCAAGATCTACTCTTGCTGTGTCGTTTAAAAATGCAATGTGTTCTTTCTTAAGTTTCACTGTAATACCTCCAACTTTCTTCCGCATTCTGGACAAAATTTAGGCATGTAAACATCCAATGTATGCCATCTATTTTGGCTAAATTTTTCAGATAAAATTATCAAAGGCATGTCGCCGCCACTTCTCATAAGCAATCGTGAATCTTTTCCAGTATATCCAATTACAAAATACGCGAAATTTTCATCTCTGCAACAAAATCTACAATTACACATTTATAATCATCTCTCCTACTATTTATAATATTTCAATCACCTAACATTTCTTGAAAATGTAACAAGTATCCATTGTCCCAAAGTTCAACGTAGAATTTCCCCTCAAATACATACACAATTGTTTCCAGTTTTTCACGATTCACCATTATTTCACCTTTGTTTATTATCATCCCATAACTTTGCACTTCCCAATGTTTGTTTGGATTTACAACACTCATATCTCCCTCTATCCTCCCGCTCAAATTTTAACCATCCTTTTCGTCTCTCCCTTTCACTGTCTATATTATAGCATGAATTGTTTTAT
>UMAM01016499.1_pt1 | contig 13142 bp, 7 predicted proteins | sample 1963711 | NCBI WGS metagenome assembly UMAM01 (sample SAMEA4835916, study PRJEB28245) | human gut metagenome | biome: gut microbiome; material: fecal sample | place: Denmark | collected 2008
CGAGCCTCACCGCCGAGAACGCTACGGGACTCGCCGCAATGGCAATCGCTACTCCGCTTACGCACAAGCATGTGTGCACTATGACCCCAGAGCACAAACCGCACGCGAGCGTAATGCCGGTGCGCGTTCCTTTTGCGAGGCTTTCGGTTATCACAAAAAGTATGTCAGGCCCCGGCATAAATACAAGGGCCGCGCAGGCTACGATATATGCAACTATTATTGAAATGTCCATATTCTCACGCGAATATGTCGGGTCTTATGGCGCGGATTCTTCCGGCGGATTCGCATAGTCCGCCAACCGCAGCGCGTTCTAGCCATATATTTTCGTACCTCGACACTATTATCTTTAAATCCCTCTGCTGGGAATCCGTCTCGGTAGAAAAGTCGCCGCGTGCTTTGCGCATTGCCCATTTTATCATTTCAACCCCCAACGAAAGCTCGGTTTTGCAAAGCTCGCCGTCGCGGCACGCGGGCGACGAACTTTCGGATAGCGTCAAGGCAAAGTCCGCAGCTCCCTCTATCGCGGAGAAATCGTAGCCGCATTCAGCCGAAAGTTTTTTCGCATCTTCGGGCGACGCAAAAAATATTTTGTGGTAAAAGCAAAAAAGCTTCATCACGGGATCTGCCCGCCCAAGCATGCAAAGCGCCCTCGAGAAATTGCCTGTGCCGTCGATAAACACAAATTTGTCGAGCGCCTCGCATACAGTCTCCGCCGACGGACACATTCCCCAAGATGCCGCCCCCCCGAGCACCAATGCGGGGTACATCGCGCACCACGGCTGGTGGTTTCCGCCGTCGCCCCACTGCGTGAGAATCATTCCCTCGGCGCCGTGCCTCTTTGCGCAGTCGCACGCAGTTTTTATGTTTTCATAAGCGCAGTCCCAGCGCGAGCCAAAAGAATTCCATGTGCTCGTTCCGGGAGCGACGAGATATTTTCTTCCCAAGCGCTCCATGTATGAGCACTGCTGCTCGTACGGGTGGTCGAGGTAATACCCCCATAGAATTGGCGTCATGTCGGCGGGAAGCCGTTCGGAATATTTCGGGCTTTGCATGAGCACGTCCGCCCAAAAGCAGACCTTTTTGCCGTACTTTTCAGCCCTCTCCCTAAGCCCGAGAATATGGCGTATGTAAATACCGTATTTTCCGCCTTCGGCTTCGCACTGCGCTTTGCTGCGCCCCATGCCAAGCTCCCACGGTTCGTCTCCGCCAATATTAAAGTTTTCGCTCTCAAAATTGGGCAAAAACTGGGCGTAAAGAGAGTCCATAAAGTCGAGCGCATTCCCGTCCGGATAGAGTGTCGTGGGGTATTTGCGGACAGTGCCAAGCGGGTCTACAAACGGCGCCTTGCTCTCAGCAAGATGCGCGTATTTTGGATACCTAAGCCATCTTTCCATGTGTCCGAGCCCGTTCATGTTCGGGACGAGCTCTATCCCCGCGCTTGCGCATATTTCGCCGAGCTTTCGCACAGCCGCCGCCGTCAGCGGGGACGCGTCTGCCCACACGAGCTCGTGCCCCTCGAACGCGAAAGTGTGCTCCGTATAAAGCTCGAGCCTGTTATATTTGAATAGCGCGAGCATGTCCACGAGCTTTGCTAGCTCGCCAAGCTTTGGCACTTTGCACCTGCTGATGTCCAGCATAAACCCGCGCACTTCCAAGTCCGGAGCATCGGATATCTCCACAAACCTAAACCCTCTTTTGTCGGACTGCATTCCGATTTGCCTGAGAGTTTGAAGCGCAAGCCTCGCTCCTTTTTCGGAACCTGCCCTCACCTTTATTCCGCTTTCCGAGACCGATATTTCATAGTTCTGCGCGGGCATTCCGCCGGGGTATTCCAGAGATAGGAAGTCTCCGACAGGCAATCCCACGGAGTCTATTTTAAACTCAGCCTTATCCCACGGCAAAAAGCCGCCGCCCCATTTGACAGACTTTGGGGCAGGCAGCAAAATCGGAGCGCTTTCAGAGAAGTCCGGCATCGGCGTTAGAACGTGTGCACAAACAGCCCCGAGCGCAGTTTCGGCTCAAACCAAGTGCTTTTTGGGGGCATTATTTCGCCCGCGTCGGCAATGTCCATGAGCTGCGCAACCGTCGTTGGATACATCGAAAACGCCACGGCGAATTTTCCGGAATCCACGAGTTTTTCAAGCTCGCCGGTCCCCCTTATGCCGCCGACAAAATCTATCCTTTCGTCCGTGCGCGGATCGCCTATTTTTAGAATCGGCGACAGCACCCTGTCCTGCAAAAGCGACACATCGAGCCCTTCGACCGCGCCGAGGGACGACGTATTCTCAAATTTCAGCGTATACCATTTTTTGCCGAGGTACATATCCACAAAATTTGGAGCCGCCGGGGATTTCTCGCCGCTCTGGGTTACTGTGCACACCTTGGATAGTTTTTCGAGGAACTCAGATTCGTCCATTCCCGCCAAATCGCGCACTACGCGGTTGTAGGGCAGAATTTTCAGCTGGCCTGCGGGAAATACCACGGACAAAAACCAGTTGTAGTCTTCGTCTCCGGTATGGTTGGGGTTTTCGGCCTTTAAATCGCGCGCGCAACGCGCATTGCTCGCGCTGCGGTGGTGCCCGTCGGCGACGTATGCGCACGGAATTTTATCGAAAATCTCCTTTATTTTTGCGAGCTTTTCAGGGTCGGATATTTTCCAGCCCGTATGGCGAATGCCGTCGTTTGCGACAAAGTCGAATATAGCGTCGGCGTCGTCCTTTTCGGCGATTATCTTGTCGAGGGCAGTGCCGTCCTTAACAGTCAAAAATACGGGGCCGGTATTAGCGCGCAGGGTTTTAGTCAGGCGGTAGCGGTCGTTCTCCTTTGCGGCGCGGGTTTTTTCGTGCTTTTTTATCACGTCGGAATCGTAGTCCTCGGCGGAGAAGGTTGCGACGAGCCCCGTCTGGGAATGCCCGCCCATCTCCTGCCTGTAAAGATACATGCAGTTTTCCGGTTCGCGGACGAGGTAGCCGTTTGCTATCAGGCGCTCAAAGTTTTCTTTTGCATGGGCGTATACGGCGTCGGAGTACGGATCCGTACCCTCGGGCAGCTCTATTTCAGAGCGAACAACTCTCATAAAGCTGAGCGGCCGTCCCTCGGCCTGCTCGCATGCCTGTTGATAGTTCACCACATCGTAGGGAAGGCTTGCTATGGCTTCCGCTTTGCCTTTGGCCGGGGTGAGTCCCTTGAAACTTCTTATTTTCATACGGAGGATATTAAATTCACATTTGCAGAGCTTTTTCAAGTTTTGCTTTAAAAATCTTGAAAAGATAATCTAAAAGCGCGATACTGCATGATTATGAATGGAGAAAAAATTTTTGGAATGCCGGCATGCCGCCGCGGCGGTTGCATATTTTCGCTCGTAAAACTTGCCGTGCTTGCGCTAATCATAGTTGCGGTAATAGGCTATTTTGGCATAAGCTATATTGCCGACTACGCGCTAAAAACAATAACTAACGGAACCGGAATAGACGCCGGCGTAAGCTCCGTATCCATTAGCGTCACGGAGCAAAAGTTCGACGTAAAGAACTTCTATATCACCAATCCCCCGGAATACCCGAAAGGAAACGCTATAGAATTTAAGAACGCGTTTGTCGACGCCGACATTGGCATAGGCGACGTCCTCTCTAAAAAGCTCATAAAAGTGGAGGAAGTAAAAATAGAGGGGCTTAAAATATCATACGATATGAAAACTCAAAGCGGGCTTGCCAAATTTGTATCGTCGCCCGACAACAACCTAAACGACATCGTAAAGCTACTTGTCGGGACGCAGGAAAAGCAGACGCAGGAAAAACAGCAAGCCGCGGAGGAAACACCATCTGAGCCCTATAAAATTATCCTCGGCAAGCTCGTGTTTTTGGACGGAGACGTCAAGGTCAGCGTGAACGGCAAAATAATAAACATAAAGCTGCCGAGCTTCACAGTTGAAAACCTCGACAACAACGGCGAGGGATTGACCCCTACCCAGCTTACGGTTGAAATAATGGGCAAGCTCGCAAAGCAAGTGACAGTCGAAGTCGCATCCGAGCTCGCAAAGGAAGGTTTGCAAATAGGCAAAGACGTTGGCAACGACGCCGCAGACGCCACGGAAGGCGCCGCAAAAGACCTGAAAAAATCAGTCGAAAGCGCACTCAAAGATCTCTTTAACTAAGAAGTTTTCCTAAGCTGGCACACTTGCCGTGGCTGCTTAATTTTATACTATGGAAAATTAAAACCGCCACTTTTGGCGGTTTTTTTGCTGACAATTGGGTTATGCTTTAAAATAATTGATTCTATGAGTACAGGAAAGAAACATTTGACTGCAGCTCTCATTGGAATTTCCGCCTGCACGATGTATCTAAACGCATGTGCCGAAGGTTGCATGACTGACGTCGACACTTTTGCGGAAAGCATGCGGAATTCTTTTTCCGCCGGAGAAATCAAAAAAATACCCAGTGGAGTTAAAATAGCATGCGCCGAGCAAAAGACGAAAAGCATAATAATCTTTGAACCATCAATAGGGGACTGGGGCAATCCTGATGCCATATATTTTAAATGGGACGCAAATACCGCCCCCGGCATTAGGGAAGCCGACAGGATAAAATTTGAATCCCCCACAGAATGCAAAATTCTTGAAGGCGGCAGAAAAATGCTTGTGACTGCTTCTATGGGAGGTGTTGCCATCGTCGAAATTCCGAGCGGTAAAACGCTTCTATACAAAAGCGTCACCGCTCCATCTGAGACATGGCGCGACGCAAACCCCCATTCAGCGGAAATGCTGCCGGACGGCAATATTGCCGTTGCTTCATCTTTCGGAAAGCGCAACCTGATACTCTTGGGCGTACCCGAAAAATTTTCCTCCCCCGAAGATATACGCGAATTCCCAATGGAATTTTTAAGCGCCCACGGAGTCGTTTGGGACGAATCCCACGAAATTTTATGGGTGCTCGGCTACGAGGAGTTGGCCGGCTTTAAATACAACTTTGACAAGCAAAACCCTTCGGTGAAGAAAATATTCTCCGCCCAGATACTGACAAACGGAAAGCCGTTTGACGGCCACGACCTAGTTTTTGCCCCAGAAACCCCTTTTTTAATAATGACCGGAGATTCTGAAGTCAGGCTGTTCGACACCCGAACGCGGAAATTTGCCACAGTGCGAATTTTTAAAGACAAACTAAAAAGCATATCAATGCTCCCCCAAAAATGCGGAAGCGCAACCATAACGGTAAAACCTGAGAAAGAATATTGGGCGGAAACAGTAAGATTTTTTTCAAAAAATTTCCCTGTCGTCGGCAATATGGGCGCGGAGACAAAATTCTATAAGGCGCGCTGGTACTGTGGGCGCGACGATATGCTTTAAAACAATGAAAAAATTAAAAGCGCGCAAAACCGCCTCTGCCACGCCCAAATACGCGGAGCTATACAACTGGATAACCGGCCTTATAGAGTCTGGGAAGCTGTCGGCCGGCGACAGGATCCCTTCAGAAAACGAACTCATAGCAAAGTTCGATGTAAGCAATACGACAGCACGCCGCACGCTTTTAGAGCTCAAAAATAGCGGCTGGGTCAGGAAAGTCAGGGGCAGCGGAACTTTCGTCTCCGAAACGCCCCCCGGCAAGAGGCTCGTCAGGGAGCTCGGCTCTTTCGAGGCAATTCTTGGGAACTTCTCTGAAAATCTCGAGCGCGACGGATACCGCCCGAAAATAAAGGTCATCGAGAAAAAAATCGTCCGCGGCGGAGTGCATGCAAACATAGGCCATAAAACCTACTCAATAGATTCCGACGCCCTAAAAATAAGGTGCCTGCGCTATGCCGACGACACCCTGCTAAAAGACGAGACAAAATATTTTTCTTTGTCCGCATTCCCGGAAGCAGTGGAAATAAAGCCCGCGGAAATATCCGCGCGCCTGTACTCCCAAAAATCAAAAAATAAAATCGCCGAAGTAGTCCGCGATATTTCCGCCGTCGTCTCCGATTCCGCCGATGGCGGGGAACTTTTCGGGCCGGGCGCGATCGCGTTAATTACGCTTGAAGGAGCGGCTCTCTGCAAAAATGGGGAAGTCGCGGAAATCGAATTCTCAAATTATAGGGCCGACAAATACAGATTCTTTGTTGGCGCGCAAAATATTTAATGAATACATGACTAATAAAATACGCTCAATTATCCTGCTGTCTGCAACCGCAGTCTTGCAATATGCAGCCTCAGCAGACGGTGATTTTTATAAATATACGAACCACTATCCTGATCGTCCGGAATATTCTCCGACACCGGAGCTTTTTAAGACTCCCCCGCCGTCCGCCCGCCCGCAAACTTGGTGGCATTGGATTAACGGCAACGTCACGCGCGAGGGAATCGACGCCGATTTGAAGGAAATGGCTGACAAGGGGTATGGAGCTGCGATAATATTCTCGCTCGGCGGGGGTAAGGAGGGGCAAATAAAGTTTAATTCCCCCGAATGGTTCGAAATATTTTCGTACGCAGTTTCAAAAGCGAAGGAGTATGGAATTGAAATAGGCATACACAACTGCGACGGCTGGTCGGAGTGCGGCGGGCCATGGGTTGGAGTCGAAGATTCGATGAAGGCGATGACCTGGGTTTTAAAGCGCTTTGACGGCGGGGAAATCGAGATTGAACAACCGCCGTCTAAATACAACTTTTACCGCGACATTGCCGTTATTGCCTATCCTGCGCGCCGCCCCGCCAAGCCTGAGGCCGCCAGCAAGCTCGCAAAGATAACGCCTGCAAACGACAATTCTTCCGTTGGCCCGGAAAGCGAAATCCCCGCAATGTTTGACGCCAACCGCGATACCATATTTAAGATATCCGCAAAAAAACGCGGCTTGGGGTATGGCGCCGTACTGGTATTTTCCGAGCCTTTCCGCGCAGGGAGCATTTACGTCGAGACAAAAATGGCGTACAGATTTCCGCCCGACATTATAATAGAAACCTCGAACGACGGAAAAAATTTTGAGAAGGCGGGAGAGTTGAAATTTGGAATGTCGCCCGTTGGCAGCGCGAAATTTAAGGAGCGCAGCGCAAAATACTGGAGGCTTTCGAGAGACGATAAAGGCTCCAACGCCGAACCAAATATGGGAATCATAGAGATGGAGCTAATTCCCGACGGGTCGGTGCCCGCGAACGCCAGCCAAATTCCGCAACATGCGGTGAAGGCGGCGCTTATAGAGCATTCAAGGACAGACATACCGCCTACGGGAAAATTTGATGTCAAGAAGGAGTCGATAGTTAAACTCTCGGAAGTGAAAGTAATGGCGACGCCGAAACCCGACGCAAATGGCTCGATAAAAATATCGTTGCCCGCAGGGAAATGGGAAGTTGCGCGGCTTGGATATACGACTACCGGCATGAGAGTCCACCCGTGCACAAAATACGGAGCCGGGCTTGAAATCGACAAGATGAGCAGCCGCGCCGCCGACATGCACTTTGATTCCTACATCAAAAAAATGGTTGAAGCCTCAGGCTCCGAAAAGGGCAAGACTTTTAGGTACGTCGAGACCGACTCTTGGGAATGCAAGCAGCAGACGTGGACAGAGGGATTTGAAAAAATGTTTGAAGATACAACAGGTTACGACATTTTAAAGTGGTCGCCTGTTTTCTTTGGCGCGTGCGTTGAAGGCGCGGAGAGCTCCGACAACTTTTTGTCGGATTTCAGAAGGGCCGTATCCGGAGCCATAATGAAAAACTTTTTCGGCAGGCTCGGCGAGCGCATACGCTCCGAATCCATGTCGTACGAGCTCGAGCCCGTGACAAATACGGCAATATGCGACCCGCTAAACAATTTCAGGCTCGCCGACATTCCCCAGCATGAGCAATGGAATCCGATGCGCAACCCAAATGCCGTCGCGCGCGACGGCGCCGGATATGTCGGCTTTAACGGAGTGGGCGACGAAGCCGTCTCTGCAGGGAGATTTTACGGCAAGAGGCTCGTGACGTGCGAATCTCTCACCGCGTACGTGGGGAACTGGTCCGATACCCCGCTTTCGATAAAAGGAACTCTCGAAAGGATACTGCGCGGCGGATACAACACGGTTGTATTCCACTCGTACACCCACCAGCCTGACGAAAGCGTGCCCGGTTGGCAGATAATCCCCTGGGGCACGCCGATAAACCGCAAGATAACATGGTGGCCGCTTGCAAAACCGTTTTTTAAATACATTTCGCGCGTGCAATATATGAACCAAAGCGGGCGAAGCGGAGCCAAAATATTAAATCTATATTCCGACACTATTCCGGCATTTAAAAGGAGCTTATACCTTCCCAAAAATGTGGAGTACGACATTATAAACGGCGACGGCGCACGCGAATTTTTAAAGGTGGAAAACGGAAAGCTACTGAGCCCCGGCTCCATGCGCTACGATATGCTCGTGCTGACGCCAGGAAGATTCATGAAGCTCGAAACCCTCCGCGCCGTAAAGCGGCTCGTCGAAGAGGGCGCCGCCGTCTGCGGAAGCTCGATAGGCAAGTATGAAACTCTCACCGGCGGCGACTCCGCCAAAGCCGAGTGGGAAAAGCTAAACACAGAGCTTTTTGCGGGCGGAGAAAAGAAGATTGTGAAAATTGGCAAGGGCAAAATCTACGCGAACTATTCCGCGTTTGAAGCCTGCAATGAGGAAGGCATAGAGCCTCCCGCGCTTTTCTACGACGCAGCGGGCCCCGTTAAAAAGATTCTTTCGACAAAAAGGCTCCACGCCGACGGAAGCGTATGGTACTGGGTTTTAAACGCCTCCGGGGAAGACAAAACCTTCGAGTGCTCTTTCGACACCGCAGGGAAATCGGTGCGGATATGGAATCCGTACGACGGGACGGAATCTCTCGCGGCGGCGGCCGTTCAAAACGGTTCGCGCACGCTCGTGCCTCTCAACCTTCCGAGGCATTCTACTGTATTCGTCGTTTTCAGAAATGATCCGGACGCGCCAAAGCCGTTTGCGGAAGTCAAGATAAACGGTGAAAAAGTATTTCCGATTGCCTCCAAGAACGCCGGGACAAGCAATTTTTCAATATTGCTGGAAGCCACACCCTCGCGCGACAGGCCGATAACGGCGCAAAAGCCCGATGGATACCTGCGGACCGACAACGAAAACTTCGCCGTCGCCCCGCGCGGCGAGCACCATGCAAGGGGCGCGGAATATGTCGGGACAGGCGTGAGCGTGGGCAAGAACTCGATAGCAGTCTTCGAGCACGGCGACCATCTAATAAATTCTGTGCTTGTATACAACGGCAATGTTCCCGACAAATCGAGAATATACGTAGTATATAAAGACGGAGCTCCAACGCTATATCTCAATGGACGCAAAGTGGCCGAAGGCAAAAAGTCAAAGAGAATTCCCGTAATGCCGAACAACGCATCTGATAAATTCGGCGGAACGATAAGTTTTTATAAAACTTGCAATAAGCCTCTGGACGCGGAATCCGCGGAAAAATATTTTATTGAAGGCGAAAGCCAAAAACGCGCGCCAAACATAATGATGTCGCGCGACGGAAGAGCCTCCGCGGAATTCTTCGGCGCGGGCGAAATAGAGGCTATTGGAGCCGACGGCAAAAAGAGCGTTTTCTCCGCGGACGGAAGCTGGAAATCAATAGAAGTAAAGCCGCCGTACAAAGTGAAATTCCAGAGCGGGCGCGGCGCGCCGGAACAGGCAATTTTCAAAAAACTTGAATCGTGGACAAAGTCCGGCAACAAGGGGATTGCGAACTTTTCAGGCATAGCCGAATACTCGGCCGAATTTGAAATCCCCGAAAAAGCGCCAGGCGAAAAACTCGCGCTAAAATTCGACGACATCAAAGATGTTGCGAGAATTCTTGTAAACGGAGTTGAAGTCGGCACATTGTGGAAGCCTCCATACGAGCTCGACATAACCTCCGCCGCCAAAGAGGGAAAAAATACACTTGCAGTTCAAGTTGCCAACACATGGGTCAACAGATGCCTCTACGACTCTTCTCTGAAAAAGCAGGAGCGCATAACATCTTCAAACGCGATGCAAACCCACTATCCCGATATTTCAAGCGGCAAGAAAAGCACATGGCCCTACCCCGCGCCCGAATCGGGAATCATTGGGAAGATTAGAATTGAATCGTCAAAAGTAGCCGAGGCGCGGTAATCCGCGCCAAGGCAAAGTGTGCCGAAGATATCGATTCTCTTATACGGCCCGTTTCCCCATCTGCGGAAAACGGGCCTAACTAATTGCGCACGCTTTATTGCAAAATCGTATATTTACAGCCCCCTGACCTTCTCAATACGAAGAAAATAATCGGGGATAGATCCATAAGTTGCATAGGTTCGGCACTTAGAAATTTAATCTACTTACGAAAAAAACTTGCTGTGCCCCTACGATTTACTAAACATAAAAAATATGATGAAATTTGGCATATCTCATAATGGCAAAAAATTCAGAAGCATTGCAGCAATCGCAATTGCATTTTCTATATTACCAAACTTCGCAACGGCTCAAGACCTATATTTTAAGGACGTAAATTCGCAATCCGGAAAACTCGATTTAAGCGCAAGCTCAAATTGGTTTACCGACGCATCAAAAACCGAGCAGTTTGCCGGAAACCTTGGCGCGGGCAACAACGGCATAGTCGCCTGCGACGGGACATCAGGGACAGCGTATATCGGATCCGATTTGACATTGGGAAATCTCGAATGGAAAATATCAGGCATCGATACAAGCGCCGACTTATCCTCTATCGCCGACTCCGCAACAATGAATATTTCCGGCAATCTCAACATGAGCCTGCTCGTGTCTACGGGAAGCGCAGAATTGTTCACCTACATGCGAATGGGAAAGGATTCCGCGATAAACGTCGGAGGAAATGTAGTAATAGACTACACAAAAAACGGGAATTGGCTGTCATTTAATATGGCCTCCGAAAGCGGCGCATCGTTTACGGTTGGCGGAGACTTTACAATAAATTCGCTAAACAGTGGATATCTAAATTTTTCCACCGGTATGACTGACTTCTCTGTAAAAGGCGTAATGCGCATTGACGGCGCGAGATGGTCGCTCGCGGGAGAGAGGGAATCAGGCACATATACAAGGACAATAGGTGGGATAAGCGGCATTGACAGCAGACTTAACATAACAAAGAGCGGGCTTACCGTAAACCTTGTGCTCGCCAATGAGTCAAAGCAGGACGCCCTCGTAATGTATGGGCAGAGCTACGGAGGGAACTCTAAGCTCAATATAATAATGGACGCCGCCACCGACAACGGCGCACAGATAATCAGATTCAGTAAAATCACTCCAACATACAGCCAGAACCACACCGACATTGGAGACTCCGACATAAACGATATAACGGTTTCAAACGGAAGGCTCGACGTCGGCATGTATAGCGAAATGAAAGGCGGCAAGTTGTCGATTTCCGGAGAGAAAGCGGTATTTAGCGCAATTTCTAATGAAGCGGGCGGATCAGATGTGGGAAATGTTTTATTCGCAGAGGGCGAATGGAGCAGCGGAAAGATTGTCATCGACATAGAAAATGAGTCGTCCTACGACAAAATAGCCTTTGACGGGACTCTTTCAAAAACGGGAGAAAATATTTCAATAGAATTTCTATTTGACGCAAATTCGATGTCCGAACTAATACAGTCGTCCGAGACCGACAGTTTTATCCTCAGCGACGCTATTACCTACGCGGAAGGAAGCTCCATAGAAGGAACTGTGCTGAACGGGATTTATGATGGGATTAAATGGGAGGCCGTGTTCGGAGATACTTCCATGAATGTCTCTTTTACGAACATTCCCGAACCATCGTTAATATCGGCAATATTCGCTTTGGCGACAATTCCGATGCTCTTTGCAAAGCGAAGAAGGCTGTTTTGATATTTTTAGAAAACTCCGGGCTACTCCAGCCGGAGTTTTTTTATTGTCCGTCTACGCCGGACGGGTGTGCGCAAAATAAAAATATGCATTATTGACAAGCAAAATATATAAAAAATAATAGATTTATGAAAAAGTTTTCCGTTTTATTCTCAATTATTCTAAGTGTTAACGCATTTTGCGACGAAAGTAAAATTCCTCAAAAAATGCGCGATCTGTGGGAAAATCCAATTACAGACGCGCGCATTGAAAACGGCATTCGAGCAAACCGCATGGGCGAGTTCTATCTGGACTTTGACAAGCCTGTCGAAAACCTGAACATAAAACTTGCAAGGCACGAATTTCTTTTCGGCGTGTACGCATCGCGCTCAGTATCAGAAGGCCAGCCTGTAAAATATACGGACGAACAAATAAGCAAATACGCCGATCTTTACACGCGTATATTTAACTACGGCACTGTTGCAGTCGTATGGCGCAGAGTCGAGCCGCAGGAAGGCAAGTTCCGCTGGGACTACTCAAACGACAAAAATTTAGACCTTTCCTACACGAGCAACCCGACTGTAATGCAGTCCGATACCGCCCTCGCCTTCTGCGAAAAAAATTCGATAATCCCCAAAGGCCATACTTTTTCTTGGCCGATAAGCGTATCCCACTTCATGCCGGCGTGGGCTCTCGACCTTAAAAATCCCGACCTTATAGAAGCCGCCTCTAACCGCAACATTCGCGACATAGCCGATCGCTACCGCGACAGGATTAAGATATGGGACGTCGTAAACGAAGCCGCGGATTACAGGGATAAAGGCTCAATCCTCTACGACGATTATGTCTACAAGGCTTTTAAAGAAGCCGAACGCTGTCTTCCCTCGGACGACAAATTCCTGATAAACGAAACAACCTCCGCTTGGTATCAATATATAAGAGACGAGCAAACCGGCCGCTTTTTCCTACTCGTAAAAAATCTTATAGACCGCGGCGCGAAAGTCGACGGAATCGGGCTGCAATTCCACTTCTTCTCCGACAAGGCATTTGGGGACGTTTTGGACGGCAAAACTTTCACTCCGCGCGATATGACAAAGGCGCTCGACGGCTACGCAAAACTTGGCAGGCCGCTGCATATCACGGAAATCACAATCCCCACAAGCCGCGGCGAGGAAGCGCAGGCATATTTTGCGAAGCAGGCTTACAGGCTGTTTTTCAGCCATCCGTCGGTTGAAGCCATCACATGGTGGAATATGCGCGACGGCCAGGCGGCCTCCAACGAAGCCCACCTGAACGGCGGGGTAATACGCGACGACCTCACACCGAAAGCTTCGTACCGCGCC
>UMAM01055556.1_pt1 | contig 13077 bp, 8 predicted proteins | sample 1963711 | NCBI WGS metagenome assembly UMAM01 (sample SAMEA4835916, study PRJEB28245) | human gut metagenome | biome: gut microbiome; material: fecal sample | place: Denmark | collected 2008
GGATGCTCTGTCTATTAATTTCCTACAGTAAATTTACCCGAACTGCTGTGTAAAATTACTTGAAATGATCCGAGAGTGATGGTATAGTAAAGATAAAGGGAAAGCCAAAGAGGCGGCTACCCCAAATAGCAAAATAACTGTTTAGTACTAAAAACAGCCGTCACTATTGCAGTAGTGGCGGCTATTTCTTTTTGTTATCCTTAAAGATCTGATAGCACAGACCAATAAGAGCAACGATAAACATACAAAATTGGAATAAATCCGCATATGTAACATTCATCTTATCGCCCTCCTTTCATAACGCTGGAGGGTGAACCCTCCGGAGAGGGGCAGCCGCCTTGGCTCTTTGACTTTCCCAGAACTATATCATACCATATATTTGCGTTGTTATAAAGGTTTTGCTATGTGAAACTACTTGAAAAAGTGTAGTGAAAATGCTATAGTAGCTATGAGAAGCTAGTATGTATTTAAAGATGTACAAAGCAAAACCCCAGTAGGTGCAACTACTGGGGTTTTTGCTCAATTTACGGTAGAGCATCCGTTTTGGGCTGGTGCTGTCTATACATCCCTATCCAACCACTTGCAGATATAGTAAGAAACGATACCTGCCAATACAGAGATAAAGAATGCTAATATGTATTCATAGATCAAGGTGTACACCTCCTTCCTGCTGGAAAGAGTCGACAGCGTGATTATCATATCATATAAATTAAATATCGACAATATTCGTCCGAGTAGAGCAGTATGCTCCACTCGGATTTTTTATTCTCCGGTTTCCATATGCAGTTGAAATTGATAAATGAAAAAGGAGGATACAGATGATAAGAAAAAAGCGCTATTTAGCTGCAAAGATGGGATTGCTGGCGCTGGGATTGATGCTGCTGTTTCCGGGACAGGCAGAAGCAGCTGATAAGAAGACGATTTATAACAGCCCTTACGTATCGTTCAGCCCAGACGGAAAGGCATTTACAACCTGTGCCGGGGACCAGAATTATACATGGTATGCGGAGGATGACAGTACCACTGTATATACCGGCATAAAATCATCTTTGCGGAGTTTACGAACCGGGGAGCATTATTACAAAGTAGCCAGATGGGGAGAAGTACCCGTTGGATCGTGGAAGGTTGTACATCGTCCGGGACAGTGTATTCATGATGGTTATACCAGTGATGAAAATTGGCATGGTATTCAATTCGGTACACAAAAATGTATGCAGTATTATTATTCTGGCTGGAAGGCATTCTGTGCCGATTGTGGGGAGCCTTTGGAAGACTCAAATATATATATGAGCAGGGAGGCAGCCTCATCCATACAGTACTTAGATCTTGGAAGCGAAAAAAATCCTGTTTTTTATTATTACCTTTGTCCTTTTTGCCGGAACTTAGAGCAGGGAGTGGGATTATCTGCGCACTGGTGTAAAAAGATTTCTTGGAACCAGTATAGAATATTTTATGACCCGAACATAAAAAAATATAATGGTTATATGGATTATAGTTATCACATGTACAACAACGAAACAATATATGAAGGTGAGACAGTAACTCCTGTTACACATTTGACGGAGAATAATTATACCAGAGTTGGATATGTATTTACTGGATGGAATACCAAGCAAGATGGATCAGGAGTCTCTTTTACCGATAAGGAAGAGATATACAATCTTAGTAGTTCAGATTGGAATGATCAAAGTACATGGACAGATACGGATAGAGGAACTATTACTTTATACGCACAGTGGAGAAAAAGTGAAAGTACCCTTGTAATCGATGCTAATGGGGGAAGATATAACGGAGTAGATAAATATTCGCTGACAGAACCCTATTCTTCTAAGTATTTACTGCAAAAAAATCTAATAGTGTCACCAAATGGTTATACCGTTGCTTTTGAGACCAATGGTGGAACAAATGTAGATACCATCACGGGAACCATGCATTTCGTAGAATGGATGCAGATACAGCCATTTAATGGATTTGTGACTAACGATACTTATATGTTTATGGCGCCAGATAGAAACATAGATACGTTGAAGGCTGTGTATCAGTCGGATCCGATCACATTACCGGTTACGACCAAGGATGGCTGGTCATTCGGCGGATGGTATTATGATCCGGATTTTAGCCTGCCTGCTGGCGGAGCCGGAGATCAAATTATACCATCCAAAGATATGACGCTGTATGCGCAATGGGTAGATCTTAGGCTACAGGCGGTAGATAACTACGAGGTAAACGACGGAAAAGGTGCGGTAGATTTATCCTGGTCACAGTCTGATCAGAATAATAAGACCTATCTTGTATACCAAAAAAAAGAGGATGGAGCGTGGATCAGGGTCAACAGTGCAAATGACATCAGCAGCACGACAGTCATTGATCAGACATATACGTTTGACGGACAAGCAAAGCAATATACTGTACCGTATACAGGTCTCTATTCTATAAATGCTATGGGAGCACAGGGGCAAAGCTATGGTTCCTATACCGGAGGCTATGGTGGTAGTGTTACCGGAACATTTTGGCTGCGAAAAGGTGAGATCTTAACATACGTAGTTGGTGGTCAAAATGGCTACAATGGTGGCGGTAACGCATCTTCTTTTGGTAATGGTGGGGGCATGACTTCTGTTGTGTCCAATCAAAAAGGAACTCTTCTGATTGCTGGTGGAGGCGGCGGAGCATTTTCACATGGCAACGGAAATGCTGGTGGAAGCGCGGCCAGTGTAATTGATGGCAATGCAGGGCAAGCAGGTATGGCTGGTGGGGGAGCCGGTTATCAAGGAGGTACAGCAGGGGAAAGACTTGTACATCATCATACCTCAGCTTGCGATACGTCAAGATCTATTATTGGATCCTTTAGGAATAATAATTACTCCTATGAGGATGATGACGATGATCGGTATTATGTCAAGCAAAGAATTGCCAATGTATCGGCAGATGGCTTCAAGTATTTACATTTTAGTGGTTTGATAAATCAGCAGAGAGGCCATAGAATTAGTGCTGGTTCTGGAACGTTAAAGGTTTATAACCAGAACGGTTTGATTTTTCAGAAAAGTATTTATGATATTGAGTCATTTATTAGGACAGAATATCAAAGAGCTATAGCGGGAAATTACGGCGGTGAGAATAATTATTCCAGTTATTCTCATGCTAACTATGATTTTGATGATAACGATCAAGCTGTATATGAAGACACAGATTATGTGTGGCTACATTATAACGGAGATGGTTCTGTAACAAAGTGGAGAAAAGATGGTGCTGATGATGACTATATTCCTAATCCATCGGCAAATGCAACATCGTATTTTATACCAAGTGCAACTCGGGGTGGTTCGAGTTGGTTTTATGGAATTAACTGGTACTTTAAATATGACATACCAATTCCTGCAGGAAGCACAAATATACGAATAGAATTTGAAAGCGAGCACGAGACAGAAAGTTATCTTTCAGTGAGCGTTCAGGAAGCTGTTTTAACGGGGAGAATAGGATGTGGAATGACAGAAGGACAGGTTATTTCATCGAAACCGGCATATGGTGGCAGTAATTATATCAATTCTTCATATGCACTGATGTATGAAATGAATAGCGGAGAGCGTAGCGGATCCGGGATTGGTGAGTTGCACTCCAAGGCCATTGGCTATCAGGAAAGCCTGGATCTTGCCGGGGTTACGGCGACCGACTTTGCAGCCCCGGACAAGATATCGGATCAGGTTACAAAAGAGCCATTGGATGGAAAATCGATTCGCGTCACATGGCAGGTGCCAAGCGATAATGGTACGGATTATTACCATAAAGTGGAATCTTACCTAACGGGAAGCACATCAATGCTATGCGGATCTAATGTTACGAAAAACACGCTGGTTAGTGGCGTGATGGGATATTACTATCTCGTAGACCAAAATGGGGATACGGTTGTTACCGGCAATGCAAATTATGTACAGGATCCGCATGTAAATGTGGTAACAGCAGCATACAATCAGTATTTGCATATTGCAGCGGTCGATGTTGCAGGAAATATCAGTGAGACAACGCATATCCTTATTGACGCCAAAGATGTACTATGGAAAATTTACACAAAGCAGCTGTCCATCGATGAATCTGTAGATAATGTATATCCGGCAGCGGATAAGATCTGGTACGTGCGTGCCGATGGCACTACACCATTTACTTTAAAAAATGAGGCTTATATGGACGGTACGGCAAGCCGGGGATACCAGCTTAACGAGACTATCTACGAGACTGTATCAGATGATAGCAGCGTAGCCCGAAATATAATCCGCACAGCATCCACTGAGATAGCAGATACATCCATCAGGACTGATGCAAATGGATTGGCTTATTCGACGGATGGCACAACGGCGCTGCAGCAATATTCATACTCTTATACAGTGAGATCTAACAAAAACAGAGACCTTATGGGAGTACAGAAATTTACAATCAGCAGAGATCTGTCTGGACAGACGATACAGGTTATTCCGGTTGCGGAAGCAGACAAAGAATCGGATAAAGTGTACTCGGCGCATGAACTGGATGAAAAGAATAAGATCACTTTAATAGCGGACGGAGAAGCGCCGGTGATCCGCGGATTGGAAATAATGGAAGACAGAGATCTGATTGACCGGCGGGATGGATCAATTACAATTCGGGCGAGCGCAGAAGATGAATTGAGCGGAGTAAAGGATTTTTATATCGTAATCAGCAATTCTGATAATGCTGTGATGAAAACCTACACACCGGATGAGAATGGATACATTAATATTACAATTACTAATGACGAGCCTATTTTTAGCGGAGATTTCACGCTGCTGGGGTATGCTGTGGACAATGTTGGAAACGAAAATAGTCTAAGCTATGGAACGACGGAATTTGCGTTGGCAAGCAGCGTAGAACGTATTCTTTCCCCGCACGATCCTATATTCAAATGTGGAGAAAGCGGAATACTTACGTTTACGACCTGGGGCTATGCCGACCGGGTGGAAGTTATTTTCCCGGAGAGCATGACTGCACTGGATCCGACTCTGAACAAAGTATATGACTATACAGACTGTCCGGGATATATGATCACGGAGCATTTACAGTTTATGGTGCCGCTTTATACGCCGGAGAATCAGAATCTGGAGATAACGGTACGTGCGTATAAGGGAGACAAGAAGCTGGAGGATCATCCGACAATCAGCGTAATCGGAGTATCCGGTACTGTGTTAGACGAGTTTCGGACAAGGCTGAGATAGGATGGTTACGATATTATGGATCCTGTTGGCGTATGGCAGCTATCAGATTGGCTGGCAGTTGCAACTACAGGATCCTGATCCCAAATTGAGTGATACATTACAACGTAAATGTTGTAAATGGCAGCATTTGATAGTGTTTGCTTATTTACTGTTATTTAGATGGGCAGAGATATGCCAGAGCGAGCAGAGAGATGTAATGCAGATCACACAGGCATATATGATAGGATCTTTGCTTTTGGCAGCATGGATAGATCATTACATACAGCTTATTCCGGATATGGTTTATGTACCCGGATTAGCCGGTGGAATCGTATGGCTTATTTATTCCAATCCCGGAGAGGATATTGTAATAAATTTGCTTATCTTTGTTGCTATACAAATGTTTATATTCCGGCGCTTATACGGCGGATCTGATTGCCTGGCATATATATTGTGTGCCATGTATTTGGCCGGATGTGGTAAGGATCTAACAGATTATTTATTGTTTATGCTTTTAGCCGTCGGGCTGGAACTGATCGTCCAACTTAAAAACAATAATATTAACATCAAAGAAGGAAAATTAAAACAGCCAAAAGCACTTATCCCGTATATAGCGGCGGCTATGTTGGTGTGGAGATTGGTTGTTGGCTGAAGGGCAGGAAAATGACAAATTTTGAGAAAATCAGACAGCTATCAGAAGAGGAAATGGCGAAATATATTTTTGATTTAGAAATGGGACTAAGAGAAATACCGTATTGTCAGGGAAATGATAGGTGTAGTTATTTAATGGATTCTGGCCGAGAGATCCCGGAATCCATGTGTACAGAATGCGTAAAAAAGTGGCTGCAACAGGTAGATGTTGAAAAGGGGTGAGAACATGGTTTTTTATTTTGCAAGTCCCAAATATAATCCGCTGATCAATAAGGTTTTAACAGAAACAGATCAGGTAATCGCAGAAAGTATAGTAGGTAATGATCTTTTTTTAAAGAAGACCATGAAGGATAAGCTGGCCAGTATTGCGTCAATCGACATTATAATTGTTGACTTTACTGCTTTAGCAGATACGGATGCAGAAATCATGGAAGCTGTAGAAAGCATACGGATCATGGATTATAAGGTCCGGTTTATATTTGTTATGCCCTATAAGGCAGAGGGAGATCCATTTCTTAAAGAGTGCTTTTATGCCGGCATATATGATCTGATTATATCGGATCAATACCTTGAGATATCCGAACAGCTGGCAGTTTGTGTTACAGAGGGAATGCGTTATAAGGATGCCCTAAAATATCGGGATGCTGCTATTAATGACCAACCGAAAGAAGCAGCTATTTCGCGGAAAACGATGATTGGAATTGCCGGAGCTGGAATCCGAAGTGGCGCAACACATAATAGCATCGTGCTTGGGAATTTTTTGAGAGCCAATAATCAGATGACAGCGGTGCTGGAATACGCACAGAGACCTGCTCTGCAAAGCGTCTGTGAGGCCACAGGAGCCTCATTTTACAATGAAGGGTATTTTTCCTTAAAGGGAGTAGATTATTACCCTGAATGCGACCGTGAACGGCTTACAGCAGTAGCGGGGAGATTATACGACTATATAATAATGGATTTTGGCAATTATGCAGACGCTGATCAGATCTTATTCAATAAATGTGATGTAAGGATCATTATTTCCGGCAGTAAGCCCTGGGAACTTGCAAATCTTGAGGAAGTATTTCGGTCACAGGAAGAAGAGGTATTGAAAAAGTACCATTTTTGCTTCTTGGGGACCACCAATAATAGACTTCAGAAGGAAATTATTAAGCATATGGAGCCTTTGGAAAATATATATTTTCTGGAATACAATGAGGATCCTCTTGCTTGTGATCATTTCCCGGAAGGATTTGAAATTTTACGAGATTATCTGGGACCAGTAAAGAAAGAAAAAAAGAAAAAATCTTTCTTTGGCAAAAAAAGAGGATAAGGGGGAGAAAGTAAGATGGAAGAGCAGACGCTGTATGATGAATTGGTTAATGGTCTCCGGGAAATAGAAAAAAATGTGATTACGGATCTTAATGCAGGACAGGCATCTGGATCCTGGATGGGCCGGATTGTAAGCAATGAAGCGCCGGCCAATTACCTGAATGTTCAAATCACGGAAATACAGAGAACCGGGATGATATCTGTTCAAGCGGATACGGTCGTGAAAAATAAAATTGTAGGGATACAGAAAATCGAAATAGGAAAAGAGGATGTTATGAAAAATGGGGTGACATCCTTCGAAAATAAGGATTTTCTTGACCACTTAAAGAGCAATTCACGTAGTTGAGAGACTGTCGCCGAATCTATAACAGATAAGGGAGACCAACGTTTCATGGTATTTCAGACAGGACAAAAAGAAAACTCATTAAGAGAACATTACAAGTGGCTGAAATCTAATGGATATAACGAATTTCCGGAGGAAGATGGAAAAGCATCTGCACCGGCAGCTGCCCCAACAAAAAAAATAAATCGTGAAATTAAATTTAATGTACCAAAAGGATTAACAAAGGCAGAATTTGAAAATACAATCAAGTTTTTCAAGGAAAACGGAGCAAAATATCATGTAGACGAAAAAATATGGACAATTAAAGAAAGTCAACGGGAGAAATTTGCTCAATATCTGAATCCGGAAAATATGCATGCTGCCCCCAAAAATGAACCTCAGTCTTCAGAGGAAAGAGTCAGGCTAAATATTCCAAGGTACTTGAAGCCCGATGAATTTAAGAACTTGATACAGTATTTTAAAAAGAATGGTGCTAAATATGAGCCAGAAGAAAAGGCGTGGTTTGTTGAAAAATCCAAGATAGAAGTATTTGAAAAATACATTAAAACGGAAGAAAACGAGAAAGATACGGATACACAATCATGGTGGACGCCCGAAAAAGAATATTATCAAACAGAGGAAGAGTTGCAAAAGATGGATCCGGAAGCAGCGGAGAGCATGAGGCAATTCTTTAGAGACCATGGATGCATATTAAAGGACTCAGTGTGGATAATTCCTGGCTCTGTATTTAGTGTAGAATCCTTGGATCCTGAAACGAGTATAAGAGGCATAGGTAAAAAAGAGGAATTTACGAATAAACTGGATCAGTTATTACGAGAGTATGGCTATGATAAAGGCTACGCATATTCCATGGATCTTGCTGAAATGATTTCCAAAGAGACTCTTCATATGCCGCCTGAGCCGGAGGTGGAGGTAGCGGAGGCCGAAAGTTCAACATCCTTAAATAGTACTGCGACTGTGCAGACAACTGATAGAGAAGGTAACTATAGAAAGGGAAATTATGTGTCATTGCACGTACCGGATTATAAGACTGCAGTATATGAGATAAAAGAGGTGTGTGGAATAAAAGAAATCTCCGGACAGATTCTTGCCGAGACACAGGATCATTTAATCCTGGAAGGAAAGGATGGAAAAGAGATATCAGTTGCAAAAAAAGAAATTTATGATGAGATGCAGACCAGTATCGTGGAGAAAGCTATGTCCATGGATCAAAATGTCCGGGATCAAATAGATCTAATTGGAAATCCAAAGTTATCGGCACCGCAAATGGATCAAATTTTAAATGGGATAAATGATGGATTACAGCCGTTGCTGGTAGCGCAATATGCAAACCCGAAGATACCAGCATGGCAGATGGATATATACAGATATGGAATGCTTAATGGTCTTGGTTATGACCAGATAAAAGTCGGTTGCCTACAGGACTGGGATAGTAGTCGTAACAATATTGACAATATGATTAAAGAACAAAGAGGCCACATTGTTAGTGATTTAAAGGCAAATAATTATATCCCGGAGAAGAGGCTGGTACATAAGATCGGCAGACTTAATGGATTGACCGGGGGAAAATTTAACAAGGTAAGCGATATTGTAAATTCCGTGAAGAGTGGAAAAATATCAAACCGATATGGGGAAGCCTCTTTGCTAAAGGAAATAGGAGATGACTTGCAACATCAACGAAAGATAATGTCACCTGCAGCACAGCAAAAGATACATGCAGCTGCGGCGGTGCCCACACGGTAGGAGGAAAAGAAATGCTGAAAACAAATGAATTTCGTAAGAAAATGGCAGATGTTTTTATAAAATCTCTGGAGGAAAAGCAGTTCGAATGGAAAAAAGAATGGGCTGCGATGGAAACTCCTTATAACGTTATTAGTGGCAGAAAATACAGAGGAACAAATAAATTTTTCTTGTATTTACAAAGTCAGGAAAGATTACCTGAAGGAGAAATTCCGGATCCCAGATGGGCGACATTTAAACAGATCCAAGATGCAGGATGGAAAGTAAAAAAGGGTGCAAAGGGATTCGTAGTTGAATTATGGAAACCGTATGATTTTGAATCAAAAAGAGAAATCAGCTGGAAAGAATACATTGAGAATCACTTGTCACATGAAAAATACGGCGTTATTACAAGAAATTATTATGTTTTTAATGGTCGGGATATAGAAGGGATACCGGAGTTACAGCCTCAAACGTCGAAGGAAATCGTTAATGATGAACTTATAGATAAGATTCAAAAAGGCATGGATTTACAAATCCTGAATGATGGTGGGGATAGAGCTTATTATAGTCCTAAAACGGATTCTGTTCATTTGCCTGAGAAGGATACTTTTTACAATTCCTACGCGTATAATGCTACGGCATTGCATGAATTGTCACATGCAACTGGTGCGGAAAAACGACTGAACCGTGACATTAGAAATGTCTTTGGAACAGAGAAATATGCATATGAAGAGCTGGTTGCTGAGATATCCGCCTGCTTTATGAGCGAGCATATCCAAATAGAGCAGACAGAAGAGCATGTGAATAATCATAAAGCATATATTCAATCCTGGACTAAGGCATTATCAGAAAAGCCGGAAATGCTGATGAAAGCTATACGTGACGCTGAAAAAGCTGCAAATTATCTGGAATATCATGCAGAAATTTTATCAAAGGAAGAGTATCAAGAAACGCTTACGCTGCATGAAAATGAGGAAACACCAACACCCGGAAACACTTCTGAAAAAATGGTTGAAAAGACAGCAAATCCGATTACTAGGGAAGCTGATCTGAAGGCAAATGGATATAAACTTACGCCAGCATTGAAAAAGCATATGGATAGACTGGACCAACTGACCGGCCGGAAAAATAGTGTAAAAGATATTTATAAGGCATATAAGACACATGATTTTCACGGAGATCCGGAGACGGAAAAGACTATAAAAAGCATTGGAAAAATCTTTCAACGGCAGGAAATGCAGATAAAAGCCGTCATTCCTGAAAGGTAATGGTTACCTCATTTAAAAGTGTTCACATAGTAACTGTTGACCTGTGAGTGCCTGGCATCGTAACTCAGAATCTCTATTACGATGCCGGGAGAAAGGAGAATATTATAGACTGCAAAAAGTGTGTACTAAGAGAAAAATACCTGCAAAAACTGTGTACTATAACGCTTTTTGACATGGACAGTATAGAAAGATTTACTGCAAAAAGTGTGTACTAAAGGCTTGCCTGCAAAAAGTGTGTACTGAAAAATGCTAATTTTCGATAAATACCTGCAAAAAGTGTGTACTGAAAATATAAAATAATGAAAATAATACGAAAAATAGCATCTATAATATACGATAAATAGGATTTTCCTTGCCAGAAATGTCATTTTGATGACTGCAAAAGATGTGTACTTAAATATATGATGACTGCAAAAAGTGTGTACTAACAGCAGATCCATTAAAAAAAGACTGCAAAAAGTGTGTACTAATACTGCAAAAACTGTATACCATGCCTGCAAAAAGTGTGTACTAATACTGCAAAAACTGTATACCGTGCCTGCAAAAAGTGTGTACTAACATAAATTTATATTAGATAAAAAAATTGAAAAATAAAGAATAAGGGATAATGACATATGAAAAAACAAATAATCAAACACTATAAAATGCACAAAAATAGCACTTTACATTTTTTGGACGTGTTGCTAATATACAGGCAACAAAAAAAGATGCTCCACACCGACCAAAGTTTGAATCATCTTTTTTTGAGAAACATAATAGTTTAACAGCTTCCCTTAGACATACGTTTCTGTATGTGAAGGGCTTATTTCGTATACGCTGTTTTGCGTAGTATACCATTAATTTCACAAAAATGCAAGATAAATAGGGATAGCACAATATGATTAGTAGCAAAAAATTTTTTGCGGAATACAAAAATAGTGAAAAACTAAATATTATGCGTATAAAATCTGGCCGTGCAGATAATATGATTCGTTTGGCAACGGAACTCCCGAAGGCTGCCGGAAATAGTGACATTTACATGTCAATGAACCCATTAACCAGAGTGAATCATAGCGTCCGTCGTGATCAGGAACATATTGCCAGGCTAAAGTGGCTTTATGTAGATCTGGATTATTACAATACGGTATATAAGGCATATACCAAGGATCAGATCATGGGATTACTGGAACTTGATTACTATGACCGCATAATTCCTCGGCCAACCTATGTGGTAGATAGTGGACGAGGGTTGTATTTGCTTTGGCGCATCGATGAGAATGTAAAGGCCTATAGTCGGTGGATCAAAATGCAGATGTATTTGTACAATCAGTTATTGGACTTTGGCGCCGACCGGAAAATAGTGACTGACAGTGCCAGAGTATTACGAATCCCTGGGAGTACAAATAGCAAATCAGGATCCTGTGTAACTATCTTGGAGGCAACCGACCTAAAATATAGTTTAACCAGCTTGATAAGAGACTATATTACCGGCGATCAGCCGAGCGACAAAATGATTAGTTACGCCGAACATATATCAAAAACTTTGCAAATTCCTTTGCCGGATATGCAAAACAGGGATGCGGTAAAGTTATATATTTCGACCAACAAAGACGCTGCATATATGTTTCATCAGCACAAAGTTGGCCAACAGAAGATAAAAAATAAGAAAATATCGTATCTTAGAACGGAGTATAGCTTAGCCAGGGCAAGGTTGAATGACTTAGAGCAGCTGATCAGGATTCGTGATTATGACCGTGGCTACAGAGAACACATTTTGTTCCTGTGTCGGTATTGGCAACTCTGTATCAGTGATGACTATGCAGGTAGCCTACAGCATGTGATAGCACTTAACAATACTTTACATAATCCGCTATCGGAAAAAGAAGTAGTACAAGCCACCAAAAGCGCGGAAAAATATTATGCAGCGGGGAAAATATTCCGGTGTAGTAATAGTTATGTCATCCAAACCCTTAATATTACTCCAGCTGAAATGCAATATTTACAGGTGTTTATTAGTCCTGAAGAACGGAAGAATAGGAAAAAGGTCCGTAACCAGCGGGCTTATTTGGCGTATTTAAAAAATACTGGAAAAAAGACAAAAAAAGACCAGATACGTGATAGAAGAATAGCCATAGAAAAAATGATCAGGAAAGGTTATAGTGTTGTAAAAATCTGTGAAACTTTACATATATCAAGAGCAACATTATATTCTGATCTGAAGATTATCCAGGCTATTGCCGGAGAAAAAGAAGAAAAGAAAGCCAAATTGCAGAAATTATTTGAGGCATATAAAAGCGTTGAAAAAAAGAAGAGTCTAATTTTTTCAGCCCCTTTATTATATATGTCCTTCAGGACATCTAGCGTTGTTTTATGTGGATATGCCCGGGTGATTCTTTATCGATATTTGCGTTATTTGTGGGTATCCTTTTGCAGTTTCAGTCGGCACTTTGGCTCGTTACGGTTTGACAGACCACCCAATGGGTGGTATAATGATTACATTACATATTTCAATAATGTGAGGATGGTACTATGACAATCAAAGAAGCTAGGTATCTTTCTGGTTTGACGCAAAAGGAAGTGAGCGTGTTGTTGGAGATTCCGCTTC